>Ga0099824_1002337_pt1 | contig 27709 bp, 12 predicted proteins | sample SiratrowhiteBW_FD_76837 | JGI IMG/M metagenome (GOLD analysis project Ga0099824, IMG submission 76837) | Root nodule microbial communities of legume samples collected from California, USA - Siratro white BW | ecosystem: Host-associated > Plants > Roots > Nodule | place: USA: California...
AAGTTGAAATCCACCAGTAAAATATTATTCGTATAAAAATCAGTTTTAAATTAAATTTTTAGATTTTTAGATCTTCTTACATAAATTAGTTTTAAATTAAATTTGAGATGATTATTCATATATCTTTTTAAGCGTGTAATATTATATTGTTTTTATAGTGTATCCTATATTTCTATTCGGTAATATCACGTCACATTAGAATTAGCAAAAGGACAATGATTATGTTATGAATAGTCTCTTCATCTACTTCTTTCACCATAACTAATTTCAATTTCAGATGTAGATAAATGGTATAATTTTAATTAACTAAATTAAAATTGTTACTGTACGGAGAGTGATTAATTCTTCTATTTACTTTCTTGTTTTCTTAAAGTTGAGTGATGTACACCTAAAATTAATAATAGAATTAATTTATAGTGAGATTTTATTAAATATATAATGATTAAAATTAATTATTATTATTAAATAATTGAAATAAATATAAAGTTTGAATAGAAAAATGATTATTTATTATGAAAAAAGTTACATGTAATAAAGAAAATATATATAAAAGGTAGTTAAATAAAAATTTAAATTATTTGAACTGGTTAGTTTTTAAAACTTATTTATATTTTTTTTCTTTCTTAAAATTACTTAAGCTCTCTCTTTTTTTCTTTTTTTATATAAAAATAACCTTTGTTGTAATTTTATAAAAAATTTCAAACTATTTCTCCTCTTCTTCTTCTTTTCTTTTATAAAAATTCTCAAATTTATTTAGATTTTTTTTTCTTTCTAAAACTACTTCTGCTCTTCTAAAACTACTTTTGCTCTTATTTCTTCTTTTATAACAGTATTCAAACTTATTTAAATTTTTTTTCTTCTTAAAACTATTTTCGCTCTTTATTTTTTACTTTTATAAAATAAACATTGTTGTATTTTAAAAAAAAATAGTTTCAAGCAAAATATATATTAAAATAAGTTATCAAACCAATTTAAAAAATATATATAATATTTTGAGTTTCTTTATAATGAAATGATGCATAATTATGTTTAGTATTTATTTATGATAAAAGTTAATTATAAATAAATACATAACCAATTATTTATGCAATCTGAGGTAATTTACACATATTCTACTTTTAAATTGGTTTGGCAACCTATCTTAATATATATTTTGCTTGAGGAATCATATCATTTATGTTTACTTTTTTTTTAAATGACAGCAATGATTATTTTTATAAAAGAAAAAAAAGCAGAAGAATTTTATAAAATTACAAAGAAAAAAAAAGAGAGAGTTGAAGTAGTTTTAAGAAGGAAAAAAACTAACCAGTTTAAATCATTTAAATTTTCACTATATAAAAATCATCTTTCTATTTAACTACCTTTTACATACATTTTCTAACTTTTCTTCACAGCAAGTAACTATTCTTCCATTCAAATTAACTTCACATTAATTTCAATTATTTAATGACAATTAATTCTATTAATTTTATGTGCACAACTCAACTGAGAAAACAGGAGAGGAAGGGTGAGAGAATTAATCAGCCTCAAATCCTAGAGTATAGTAACCATTTTAATTAATCAATTAAAGTTAATTAAAACGGTACCTTCATTGCATAATTTCATTCAATCAATTAAAATGGTCTTCTCTTTCCACCATTTCACATAATCTTAAATTAAATGAGTAATTAAAATGGTACAATAATGACACTATCTATCCACAAGGATATCATGCAACCTCTGCAGCATTTATCCATATCTGGAATTAAACAAAAAAATGCACCATTTTTAGAATTTCACAACAAAATTACACTAGTTTGGAAAAATTGACCCAAAAGTGATATATATATATATATTGTATCTATTATCTAGTCAGGATAAATGAGTAATTAATAACAAAATCCTCCGGCCAACAATAAAATATTTATATTTCATTCATTTAATCCCTAAAGAATTTAATCATTCATTATCTAGTCTTGAGTAAGGTACAACATGATCATGAGACTTTTCCATTGTATGAAGTTAATGTTAAACATATAAGAATATAGTAAGTCAAAATGGTCAAATTGGACAATGTAATAAATTAAGATGTGAGGTTTAGGGTATCTCACAAAAACTTAAAAACAAATACAATATATACATATATCTCATTTACCTTACCTTAGTTTAGTTCTTTTTCTCCATTTTTTTATACATTCTTCTGATTTTTTAGTGTAATTTGTTTATCTCTAGTTTGCTATTTACAGGATTATTGTAATCATTACTTATAGTTTTGTTTCAATTATTTAGTTGCTATTTAGTTTGATTCTAAGATTTAGTTTTAAATCACCAATTTTTGAGAGACTGTCTAAATTGTAATAGTTTTTTCATGTGGCGATGATCTAAAGTAATGTTTATCTATAGCATTAAATGCTGCCCTAATTTTTATCTTTAAGAATTTATCATTTATTTTGAAAATGTCATTTCTCTATAATTATGTTTATACAAATTTCAAATGAGTATATATCAAGAATGAATCAATATATTCTTAATAACAATTCATCTTATAAATTTTCCTATATAGATGAAACTATTTAACTATCACAGTTTTATAAGAATTAATAATAGACGAATTCATATGACCGGTTAAACGATATTTTATATTGAATGTTTTGCTTAACATTTACTATAGACGATATCTAAAGTGTGTCGTCTAATAAAAGTTTAACTTTGTTTATCAAATATTACAAATTCTTGGAATGTTATAATAAACATATTTTTCTTCTTTTTTTTCTAATTTTTGTCCAAAATTTTCTCTGGCAAAGGTTAAAAAAAAATAAATTTTGAATCTACCTTCTTTCAAATGAAAGAAAGAGTTGATATAGAAATAATTAAGGATATCTCTTGTGCCATGAGCAGTAAAACATTCCCTGACATATATATTGTTGAAGACCCATTTCCTTATTTTTAGTAAGAATTGATGTCTTGTATACTGCGGAATATCACGTTATGTTGCTTTCTAACATCTATTGGTTTGCTTGTGACATTATGAGTAAGAACTTGAGCACAAAAAGTTTGGACTCTTGCTTTGGAAAATGCCTCCTCATTGACTCCCAAAATCCATCAAAGAATAAGAGTTATGCACGTTCGTGGGCCGAAACTTCAATTTCCCAAATCACCCGATCACCTTCATTGGCGAAAGGAAAAATAGTATCACTATTATCTTTTTCCATGTTTATATAACTTATTCAATATTTTGTTACTTTCTTTTTCTCACTTGTCAAAAGGACTCAATATATAAATATTATATATATATATATATATATATATATATATATATATATATATATATGATAGAAAAAAATCCAAATTATCTATGAATTAGAAATATTCCAGATTACATAATATAGAAATTTATTACACATATATTGTAAAATATGGAAATGTATTTTAGATTATACAATCCTAAAATATATTAATAATTATAGAATTCAAAATATACTTTTGAATCTAAAAATGTATTTCAAATTATACAATCTAAAACATATTCTAAATTCTGAATTATACAATTCATAATATATTTTGGATTATATAATCGATATCTAAATTATACCATCTAGAATATATTTCTAGATTATATAATAAAAAAATATATTATAAATTATACAATTGGAAATATTTTTTTAATATTATGTAATTTTGAAATGCATTTAAATTCATAATATATTATAATTTGGAAATAAGATTAGTCTATTGTTAATAATGACTTAATTTAAATTCGTTTTTATTACGTCAAAATCATACAAATTAGATTTTTGAGGACTCAAAAAATTTTCTTCCGTAAGAAGTTGAGTAAAAGTAAGAATGCAGGAATGTTTCCATTTTAATCAAGTTAAATATGAATATTTCCTTTATTACTTTGCATGTTTTAAAATAAACAACCCCAAACATATATATTGAAAAAGGGTAGAAGGGTATTTTGGATATTTTATTTGCACCATACAGTGTAGGCGAGAATTTTGTACAGTGCGGGAAGCAAGTGCCTCTCTAGCATGAGATAAATGAAGGAGGGAGTGGGCCAAGGCCCACGGATATAAAGAGTGAGGGGAGGAAGAAGGAGGAAGAAAAGAAGGAGGGATTGGATCTGATTAGGAAGAAGAGAAGAGAAGAGAAAGAGAAAGGAAGAATGGCAGGAGGAATGGAAGCAAACAAGAACAAATTCATAGAGGATTGGGGCACTGCTAGAGAGAATCTCGAGTTCAATTTCCGTTGGACTCGCCGCAACCTCGCCCTTGTCGGCATCTTCGGCATCGCCATTCCCGTCCTTGTCTACAAGGGCATTGTTCGTGAATTCGTGAGTCCCCTTTCCCCTATCTTCCTCTTTCAATTTCAATTTCAATTTCGATTAGGTTAGGTTTCGCCATTCTCTATGTATGTGTGTGCACAGAAGAGACTGCCCCCACCAATTTCCAATTCATCTCTCACTTCCGCTTCACAATTTAGGGATTTAGGAATATCATCCTTTTACTTTCAAATCTTCGCCTTCATCTACCTCTGTGCTGTCATTCAGTGCTTCCACCACAACTAACACCTGCCAGTGCTTTCTGTCTTAATCCTATTTTCATTTTTAAAATATCATTTTTTCATCTAAATTTTATTCGTGTTTGTTTCTATTCATTTTTTTAAAACCACAAAAATATATATATTCAGCGTGTTGTTTAACCTCTCCTTCAATTTCACTCTATTCTGTGTCTTGAACCACCCTATATCACTTGTGTCTAACCGACCTTGTTTCGTTTCACTTTGAAAACTAAGAATCTTTGAAACTGCAAATTAAACACCCTAATTTTGTGTGCTTAATTTAATTGGTTGCATTGTTTAAATTCTCGAGAAAATCGAGATGGATCATTGGCGGCAACTAAAACTGTTGACAAATATTGTCTTACTGGAGCTAACTTGAAATCTTTTGCCTTCACACGTCTCATCATATAAAATTTTATTTTTGTGTTGAAGTTGCTGTATGGCTTTATCCGTCTGACTCTGTTCGATAATGTACTTTCAACTGTAGGACGCGTGATCATGAATGGCGTGCTATTCTTAAATTTTCTTTTCACTTTTAGTTTAACCTGCTTTTTGGGTGTGCATGTGAATGCTTTTCTTTGCAGTTGGCCATATAATTTAGTGTGAACTTTATTGTTACAGCATATGCAAGATGAAGATAATGGTAGGCCGTACAGGAAGTTCATGTGAGACTGTGGAGGTTGGTTTTGTAATAATTCGGGGTTATAAAAGGTAGACCTTGATACGAGGCTACAAACATGTGTTTTCTTCTTAATTGGCAAAGGCTTGTCTCTTTTAAGTACGGTAAACCTATAAAACCTATAAAACCTCTCCATGTTCGGTTGTTTTCCTTTCAAATTTCTGGTATGCTGTTAACTCGTTACCATGCTTCAAAATTAATAGTATCCAGCATATACTTCAAATTAATGATCAAATGAGACGGTACATCAAATAATGTGACAATGCTAAACTTTGTTAAGAGTATTTGTTTACTTCGTGAGATAAATTGACAATAAGGGTTCTATATTTTGTGTCTGCACAAACAGGCCATGGTTCTTTCATTTGACTTCTGAATAAACAACAATATTATAGAAGTGTCTAATCAAAACTTTTATATGCAAAACATTTCGCCCAACCTCTCTTCAAAAACTAATAGAACTCAAATAAGTTAGATAAAAGAATAAAAAAAGTGTGGTGAAACTGTAAAAGCACATATATTTTAGTGATGAGGATGTCAAAGTTGAGAAAGAAAGTAGAGATAGAGTCACTTGATGTGATGCTCTAATGCTGTATTCTGACTCTTTTTTATTACATTAACACTTATTTGATATTTTTGGTTAAAAGTGTAGTCTAATGCTAGACATTAGTGCCTTTTCTAAGTGAGGTTTAGTCCCAAAGAAAAGAAAAGAAATTTCATTGAAGACAAACTGGTTTCAGTTGAAAAAACAAGAACATTTCTGATTAGGAAATAAAAGTCATTCTCCCGTAAACAATTCCGCGGCTCTGGAAAATAATCCAGAGTGGTAGCATTCACTTTTTGTTTTGGATTTGTGTAATTCATCATTCGCAATTGTTCTTCTTTCCAGGCTGGTTCTCTTAGACAACCTTTTCAATAACTGAAAAAAGCAGTAGGAAATGGTAACCCAACCCCTCTGGGATAGATAACCTTGTCAATAGCTTTCAATATTCACTGAGATCTTGATATTAACTTCAAATCACAAAAGTATTATAACCGTGGTCTCGAATTTTCTTTTTCTTGACAGAGTAAATTTTGATACCTTCCAATTTGGATTCTGATCTCTGTTTTGACTTACAATCGATACTTCAACAGTCTTGAACATTTCTTCGTTATAATCCGAATCAATTTCAATCTATAAACTATGGGCTTGTTGAGAAATGAAGGTACGGATAATCTGGAAATTATGTTTTCAATAATTGGAAAAATATCTGGACACCTATAATAATAGAAAAATCATGCCACTAAGTTGGGTTAGTTTCAGGTCAACTCTAAATATATGTTTAGGCTAAAATTGTATCTACTTGACTCACCAACCTAACCCAGCTTAATTTTAGTTGTTTGGTTGGATTTAGATTAAGGTATCTTATGTTAACTCATATATGATCTGTTTGTTTAATTTATTTATTTTGATGAATTTTGCTTTCCAACATCTTTTAATGCCAAGTTCCGAATGATAACGTTTTAACCAGATGTAAATTAGTTGATGATTGCAACTATATGCATCTATCATTACAGAGCGGACAAGGTAATAGATATCGAATGTTAAATTTTACACCATTTAATAAGTTTTTTTTAATAAAAAAAAAATCCATACAACAATTGAACATAATTTTTATGAAGTAGATCAAATTTATAAATTTCATACAAATAAAAAATATTTGATTCTTTACTCCATTATAATATAAAAAGTTTCCCGTCACAAATTGTTATGCGTGTAAATTATTAAATTTTACAATAAATAAATTACCATTATTGTTTATTTATTAATCTAATAGTCAATAAACTTTGCATTGAGAAAATATCAAATTACACCAATGTAATGTCCAAATGTCATACCATTCAATGTTGGATCATGAGGATCTTTTAATTTATATCATATGTAAACCAATTATTTTAATATAAAATTATGTATATGGATAAAAAACAATATAAAATATACTTGTTATTTTTTATGTAAAATTGTTATAGTATAACATTTTAGTAAAGTTTACATAGATATAATCAGATCACTCCTTAATAAATAAATATTGTTAAAATTTTTTTATAGAAGTCCCCTTAACCTACAAATTAAGTTCCCTTTAGATTTAATAGTTGGGAAACCAATCAACAAAATCTACCAACATCAAATATTTTATTATAAATAAATATTTAGATTGGTATGATTAATTAAGTGAGCCACAAATAAAGGTTCCAAGGTTTATAGAAAGATGTTCATATATTTGATAAATTCCCGTACGGATAAATTATCTTTTAGAAAAATAATTGTGGAAAAAACCTACTTAGTGGTAAATTAAAATAGTAATTGATGTTTCATTACTCAGCGAATGAAGTTATCCGTTCTAAATCTATTAATGTTTAAGACTAAAGCATATCGACTAAGAAATGTTTAATAATGTTATGTTTAGTTAAAAGTACAATTATTTAATAAAATGTAGGAATTTAATTTGTTAGTCTATTTTATGTCAACTATGTTTTTTTTTTCATGCAAGCTACAAGTTAATTCTCATAAAAATCAAATTTAGTCATTTGACATGATTTTAATAATTAGTTATTTGACATGGTTTTAATAACAATATTGTTCTCAAATAGTGATATATTTGAAAAAGAAAAAAAAAATCAATGAGACTTGAAATTTATAATACAATAGTACATCAATAATTTTGAAATAAACAAATATTGAAACGTTAATAATTGAAAAGGAACGACTCTTGGATTAAACAAAGGACATTATTTAGGTTAAAAAAACTGTTTTTATAAATAATAATGAATAAAGTCGTATTACGTAAACTTGAATGAAGACATTTTGATTTGTAAATGACTAATTATTGCTCCGATTCTATCGCTTGGGTTTCATTATAGTTTGGTCTAATTAAGTTATATATAATTAAAGAGTTGCAGTCATTTCCTATAATTACGCCAGCGGGTTGTTTATGAACATATCATTACTCTTCTTCTTGGGTATTGGGTACGAGGTACTTAATTAATCATATTAACACGTTAGTATTTATAATCATATCATTTTTAAGGATAACGTCATTAGTGACAGTTATTGAGTATTTATACTCAATAATCATCTTTGGTAGTATTCATCTGTTTTAAAGGACCCATATGCTTCTTTCTTTATTTATTTATATAATTCTCTTTTTGCTAATAAAAATATAGAATAGTAATATTTTGAATTTTGTTGATCACAATAAATCCATCCATGTGGTATCTGTCTAGGAACGACTGGTACCAGAATACACTTATCCTAGTTAAGTTTACTTGGAAACAAAATAAAAAAAAATATGTAAAAAAACCAAACAATAAAATTGGACAAAATTTTGATTAGATGGTAAAAGTAAAACTTTAACAAAAATTTAGAGAAAATATATTAAATCTATAAATTCATTATTTTGAATATTCTAACCAGTGAAGGGAATTTCATGCTAGGAAGAACATAAAATAAATTATATCATAAGCTTTTTATATCAGTTATGTTGTTTATATGTTCTATAATGATTATTAATTGATATGGAAATTGAGTTTCAGTATGAATATATAAAAGTATAACCACCGTAAAAAGTTACATTCTATATTAGCTGTTAATACAATTGACGTAAAATATGACTTTTTAAAAGAAATGATTTTGTTTAGATTTTTTTTTTTAACTTTTGACTAATATTTATTTGATACTTTCTCACTTTTATTTTCCTTTTTTAAGGAAGAAATAGTATTGTGACTTTACTAAACTTTTACAATCCAAACACACACACATATGTAAAACATAAATCTTCATCACTTTTTCATCACGTGATTCAATAAATGTAAGATATCCTCTAAGAAAATGATTAAATATTTTTTAATGCTACAAAATTATATTTTATTTAAAATATTTATGGAATTATGTGATGTGGAAAAACTATATTAACTCTAAAAAAAAAACAAAGTACCTATTTACAATATCTAATTATATTTGATTATAATAAATATCAAATATATTTATTAAGAAATAAATATAATTATGATTTTTAATTATTCAACAATATAATCCAAGTAAATTAATAAATGAATTTTTTTACTTATCTTAGGAATGTAAAGTATTGATGTGGAGAAGACGTATTCTATGAACAAGATTGAAAGTTTATGATAATAATAGTGGGAGAGAACACAATACACACTCTATCATAAAAACGCTAGCAAATGTATTGATAATAAAGACACACATAACGAACATAGCGAATGTTATGTAAGAAAGAATATGCACAAAAAGGTCTATAAGAGTGGGGATGATAAATAAATTTGTATTAGTGAGTATTGTTTGAACTCGTTTTGATTTTGGTGAGAGTTAGATAAAGAGAAAGAATATGCACAAAAAGATTCATGAGAGTAGGGATGATAAATAAACTTGCATTTGAGGTTATTATTAGAACTTGTTTTAATTTTGATGGGAATCTCATTGTTGATTAGATGTAGGTATAAATATGAGTAATACTTGACTTTTTAAATTGGATATGGAACTGTGAAAGATATGTACATATTCATTTTGTTCTAGTTATCATACTTGTCTTTCTTTCAAATTATTGAAACACTTGTTGATTTATCAGGTAACTTAAACTTATTTTCATTATTCTTTTTAGTCATTTATTTTGTTTTAAATAACTTTTTTTTTGCTATATAATTTTTTAATTTTTCTCTCGATTGTTTGACTCATTTGATATCTATTAGCTTTACTCATATCTCCTATGCACTTTTTCCTTCATCACAACTTCAATTACACATTTTCTTTATGCAGTTTCGTTTAAACAATTATATATCAGGAAATATAAAACCTCAATCTTATTAAGTTAAATAATTTTTAGGGTATACTTCTTTCTAATATTATCATTTATTTTTTATCAAATAAAATGCTTAAATATCAATTTTGAATGTTTAATCGTGTAAGCGTTTAGTTTATTAGTTATCCTAAAAACTTATCTTTTTTTTCTTTGGCTTTTAGTTTTGTTTCATTAGAGGAAATCTTATTTCTCTATACAATTTTTCATTCATTCTCCTCAACTCATTCAAGCCAACAAATTCGTTAAAATTTTGAAGATACTTCCCCACTCAACATGTCTAAAGACAAAAATAATAGGTGTTGTAGTAGTCATAATTTTAGTTATGTGTAATTGTTTATCCTTTTCTATAACACTTTACATTTGTGTAATTGTTATTTGATATTTTATTTCAAGATTTATGTAATTATAATCTCCTTTTTGAAATTTGACTTTGAAGAAAAGGAATTATGTGAATATGTGGTAATATTATATTTTAGAAATTATGAAATAATATTATATTTTTGTTGCATTTTTTATGTTATGTTTGATTAATATTTGGGATAGTGCAACAGGATAAATTTATTATTTCATCAGAACGAAAGTGAAACATAAATGTTATACTTCACCAAGATAAATATGAATTTTTTTGAACCTCTTTACGGAAACATACAAAAGAAAAGCGAGAAGGTCGCAAAAGCAGAAGGGGTAGCAAGTTACAGAGATAAAGCAGGTCAAGAGAAGGGAGCTCTCAATTTACCATATTTGTAGCACATCACATTATTAGTTATTACTATAACCAATACAAAATTTGAATAATGATAAAGGCAGAATTTGTGCACAGCATTAATTACAAATAACAATGATATACGTGGACTCTCTATATGAGTTATAATAATAACAATAACCTGTATATGCCTTACGTTTGTATAAATGCTAACATTCAACACTTGTTAAATAATATAAAACTTTGTGGCAATGTACTAAGGTGTTTTTTAGGGAGTGATGATTGGGAGAAGTCAATAAACAGCGATTTTAATAAGGTCAATCAGTGTTGTTTTTAATATGCATGTACCGGCGCCACCCACTCCTTTTTGTATGAATATGACGTTAGGTTGCTTTTAAAACATTATAGAAAGTTCATGATTAACCATGTTCTTTCTCTTCCTTTGCACAATCTTGTTATCACAAGCCCACATGCACCGAATTTTGTAGCTATATAATGGCTTCCATTTTGACGGATAATCCACACCACACAAAGCTAGCTAGGGCGTACTTTGTTGTACTTTCAATAAAGTACAATCATGAACGATAAACTCTTATTTTTTTCTACTCTTTTTCGGTTCTTCCCTCGTTTTCTAGCCTTCCATTTCCACCCTTTCCTTTTCCAACTTTTCTATTTTCTGATCCTTTCTGTTATAGGTTTTCTGGGTCTCAAGGTTTCAAAGCCAAGGACCCCTTCTAGCCCTAATGACTTGGACCTCTTCTACACCTCAGTTTCTGCTTCCACCACTTCTAGCATGGTAGCTGTAGAAATGGAGGTTTTCTCCAATTCTCAACTAATTCTCCTCACCCTTCTCATGTTTCTTGGTGGGGAAGTTTTCACTTCCATGCTTGACCTTCTACTTGCTAGGAGTAAACTCACACACACTATTCTCCAAAACAAATTACTTAGCATCAATCCTTCTTCACCCTCAGACCACTCCCCGACCAATGCCACTCCAATTGAGCTTGAGCTTGGTTTAGTTTCTATTCCTCATTCAACTTCACAAGACCACACACCGTCTGATAATGTTGCGTGCGTTAGACTTAAGTATAACTGTCTTCGTTATTTGACTTACGTGGTGTTAGGTTATCTTGTGTTTGTTCAATTGCTTGGCGTTAGTTTGGCGGCTTTGTATATGAGTGTGGTAGCCAGTGCAAGACAAGTACTGAAAAATAAAGGCATTAAAATTGGAACATTTTCTTTGTTTACCGTGGTTTCCACTTTTGCTAGTTGTGGTTTTGTCCCCACCAACGAGAACATGATGGTTTTCAAGAATAATTCGGGGCTTCTCCTCCTTCTCCTCCCACATGTGTTTCTAGGTAACACCCTGTATCCACCGTGTCTCACACTTGTGCTGATGGTTTTGAAAAAAGTCACCAGAAAAGAGGAATTCTCACACATGCTGAAGAATTCCGAAAACTTGGGGTATAGACATTTGTTGTCTGTTTATCGTTGTTGCCTCCTGGTTTGGACAGTGTTTGGTTTGAGTGTTATACAGTTTGTGATGTTTTGGTCCGTGGAATGGAAGTCCAACGTGATGGAGGGTATGAATTTGTATGAGAAAGTGGTAGCGTCATTGTTTCAAGTATCAAACGCCAGACACGCTGGTGAATCTGTTTTCGATCTCTCCTCCATCTCTTCAGCCATATTAGTACTGTTCATTGTGATGATGTAAGTCACCGATATCTCTACTACCATCATCAAGGCCAAATATTATTTTCAAAAGCTAAATCAAGGGCAAATAAAACCTTTTGAAAGCATTTACTTTAAAACGTGATTTCTTTCATAAAATTTTGTAACAAATTAAGACGAAACATAGGTTATATATATACATTTATAGTGTAATATTTTTTGATGTGTGTGTTTCTATTTCTTTTGATCTGTATGCTATAATACTTTATACATACAACCCTAGTTCATGTCTCAGTTGTTGTAGTGGCATGTTACTTTTAAGTATTTATATTCCTTGTCTAAAGAGTCAGGTTTTTTAATAATAATATTCAGAGGAATCACTCATACTTTAAATACTCTGCTCGAGATAAGCAGTCAGGAGATAATGTTTTCTTTAATATTAAGCCAGCATTCGATGCTTCTTTGACTAAATCTCACTAATTAATAATACCTACCAGGCTCATCATGTCATATCCTTAACTGCTTGGCACGTGTAATTTTATATATTTTCTTTAAAGAGACAAATGAACCATTTTTTTCCTAAAATTAAAGCAAAATAAAAAACGTAGAGTATACCTTATGTTTATATATATAGGCGTTAATAAAACTGTGTTTGAAACAGTAAGAATTTAATAAATTATACATTGGATTTCTTCATATTTTGGAAAGAAAAGTTATTCCGTATGCATCTTTAGTTGATAATAATTTGGTAACGTGAATATGAGGATCCATGGAGGAACATGACAGCTGTTAAAGATACAGTGAGTGGAGATAGTTGTTCTGATATGATTCTGTTGATGGATCAAACAGGTACCTTCCACCGTACACTTCATTTTTACCTGTAAGAGAGGAGAAAAATGATGTGAAGAGAAACAGAAAAAGCGCATTGGAATGTGTTGTATTATCTCAACTCTCATACTTGGCCATATTCATTATTCTGGTTTGCATCACTGAGAGAAAAAGCTTGAAAGAGGATCCCCTCAACTTTAATGTCCTCAACATCACCCTCGAAGTCATCAGGCAAGGAACCCTCTTCTCTATATCATTTTCTTAGAAAACTAACTCATAACACATATTATAGTTCATGTTACTTGCTTGAGATAGTATAGTAGTATTACCGAATGCAAACTGTGTTAAGTCAATGTTGTGAGAAAAATGTGCAGTGCTTATGGGAACGTAGGGTTCTCAACGGGATACAGCTGCGCAAGACAGTTGAAAAGCGATGGTACGTGCAAAGATTCATGGGTTGGATTTTCTGGTAGATGGAGTGACCAAGGAAAGATCATCCTTATCTTGGTTATGTTCTTTGGAAGGCTCAAGAAATTCAACATGAAAGGTGGCAAAGCATGGCACCTCTCCTAGCACACCACCCTTTCTGCAACCATATCAAACACTTTTGTCCTCAACCACCTCACTGCATGTATGCCTATATTAAAATATGGATAGAAGTTCTTCCATAGGAAAACAATAGAAGATGAAAAATTATTGTGGGGTCTCCAAATATCATCTCCACCAATATTCATGTTATCAATATTTAATTCCAAATTAGTCAAATGTACATACATCTGTATAGGAGATCCATCTTCTTTTAATATTTTCTTAATGTAAATTTATAATTGAAACGTTAGTTGATTTCTCTAAATAATTTTTTCATATCATATACATGTTTGAATTTTTTTCTATTTAATATCTAAGTTTATTGAGACTTTTAATAGAAATAAATTTACATTAAATGTTATGGTGACACGTTTATCATAATCAGTCTTACATAATTCCTGTATGACTTTTATGCATGAGACACGTTTGAATGAGCTTTAAATGGATACAAATAAATCTTTAAATCAATGGATAATTTATAATTTTGCATCAAGGTTCTTATGAACAATAAAAACTACAGTTTTCTTATTACTAAATCAACCGCAGAGATATATAAATAATTTCATTTCATACAAATAAGTTATGTATGAGGCACGTTTTCTCGAACGTCACTGTCAACATGAACTCAAATGATATCAGACCATAGCTCTCATATATCATCATTACCACACCAAACTTACAACTCCATCTTTCCAAAATTAAGGATGACAATATGTTGAAGAAGATGTTAGTTTTATTATACTTTGTACCCCACTCTAAAGTATAAATATACTTATCACTATCTCTGATACCTGATGAGTAAAATTTGTATTTCATTATTATCCTATCAAGTAACAAGTTTATCCATATCTGCATTCTAGCACCCAAATATTTATTAAATATTTTTTATAAAAATGAAAATAATATTATAAAAATTTAATTTTAAAAGAATACACATTTTATTCTTTTTAATGTTAAATTAAAATCGAGAAATTATAGTTATATAAATTTAAAATAAAATTTAAATAAATTAAAAGTATTTTAGAAATTAAAAAAAAAATATGGGACGGAGAAAACGGTAGGTATATAATCATTCTTGTTCCTGTGCTTAATTTAAAAGATTTAATATTACTTATATCTATAAGTATGCCCATATATTCTATCAATCATGTTCTTGAACAGTGTCACAAATATAAATTTATTTGTTTTCCTTATCTAAAATACACTACTTTTCAACAATCTTAGAACTTAAATCCAAAAGGACAAAATCAACTTCTCTCAAAAACGAAAAAGAATGAAAACAATTCCCTCATTTTTTTTTAATTTTTTTTCTTGTTTCTCTGCACGTTATGAAAAAAAAAACCTTTTCTTTTTCTTTAAGTGAATTTTGTGTGTCACATCTCAAATTAAACTATCTTAGAGTAGAGGAGGCAGAAAGTGATGGAAGTTTTTGACTTACATGGACGATTAAAGATAAATTACTCAAGGATTATTGTGCATACATTTAAGTCTGATTTCCCTTTGTTTCACACTTAAGAAACAGGAAGAGCATAGTACCATGACATTTAATTATTGATGTTTTTCTTAAAAGTTTCACTAATAGAAAAATTTAGATGTTGAATAAAAAAAATTCAAGAACCTTGTTTAAGAAAAATTATTCAACAATTTATCAACATGTTATCATTCTTTTAAAAAGTTTTGGTACTCAAATTTGATGTTATATTTTTTAAAAAGTTGACTTTGAAACTTTGATGACTTACTTTACGTGAAAACTTTAATATAGTTATCCCTTTTTATAAAGCTAATCAACCAATATATTAATGAAGGAAAATTTTATATGTAAAATAAATTATAAAAATTATAGCTACTCAAAGTACAAAGAACGAGAGAAGGTGGGAATAGACATATTAAAATTTATAACACCGCCTAAACAAGAATATATATATAAAATGTGACGGCAGCCACGATAGGTATTACACATTTATAAAAACATAGATATAGATTTAAAAAATTACACATTGTTGGAAATGTTTCTAGCTAGTGTTTATAATGCACAATGCACATCAAATATGAGAAGTTATTCTATGTTATCCTTACTATAAAGGTGCTTTATTTTGTATAAACCGACAAAAAATGAAGATTTTGAATCATAATATAGCTTCAATCCACCTTTACTTTCTTTTTTTCATAGTAGTGATGGCTTCGTACGCGTGAGAGTTTAGGTGAAATTAGGCTTACATTATACTTTAAGAAAATACATTCATTTAATTCCCAAAATATCATTGAATGGTGTTATTAGAAAGTGTTATAAGTAAATAAGAGAAACCTTAGAAGGTGTTCTCAAATAATGGGCTTTTATAAAAATAAAAAAAAAATCATTAGATATGATGATTTGATTTCTTAAGATCATATATTGAAAAGTTAAGGTTAAAGAATTTTGGATTAAAATTAGAAATTCGAAAAATCCAAAAAGATGCTACAAGAATGATAGTGTAAGTTAGAGGGACTATACTAAGTTATAGTAAAAAAAAAAAAACTTTTTAAACACGTGTATTTGCATAAGATAACAAGATTTTGTTTTTTTTACAAAGAAAATAACCATGGAACTTAGTTTATAAATAGAAGTTAATTAAGTGTAATATTTTGGGTGTGATAAAACAAATAAATACTTAAATTTTTGTAACCCTGAAAAACAAAATAACTGATAGAACAACAACATTCATATCCTTTTTCGTCATCTACTCAAGTTTTTAATGTTTCCTTCATAAATTACTTTTACCTTTTCACATTTCTTTAAATTCTCAAAAATGATGGTTTTTATTGGTGTTTTATTGTTCATTGAATCTTGAGTAATTATTAATATATTTTTCTTTTTCCCGATTCAAAGTTTTCTTAAAAAAAAAAAACAAATTTATCTAATTCCAATAGTATTTCTGCAAATCCTTTTAATTCCAGTAATACCATTTCAGTTTATTGAGATTCATTTTCTTATCCAAATTATACAAAAAATCAAAATATCTATAACCTTTATTTTCCTATTTCTCTAGAAAAATCAAACTTCTGTCAAAATGAAAACAACTTTTTTCTTACAATTTAATCGTTTCATTGAAAGTTTTTGATCTATATAAGTTCAATTTGTTTATAGATTTTTCACTTTACTCAAATTAAAAAGCTTCAAAATTACTAATCTAAATAAAAAAAATTTTAAATTTGTATTTTATTTTTATTGAATAAAATCCTCAATCCGATTTCGTTGAAAAAAAAAAGAAAAAATGTAAAAAGTATTATAAATTATTTAGATAATAATATACTTTAATTTTACAAGCATATTATCACATACTCAACAACATGATTATTTTTTTATTAAATATTTATTTTGATATGTTTATATCATTTAGACAAAGGAACTAAAATAAATTGTTTTAAAAAAACGAAAAACTAACAAATAAATTTTAAATATAAAGATAAAATAGTATTTTGAACTTGAGAAATTGAAAAAAGAATTATTCGTATTTTTAAAAATTATGTAATAAAAAAAATATTTTTTGTAGATAAACTAAACAAACAAGTTATAAAATTATTTAATTTTCTTTTTATAAAACAAATAACATAATATTAAAGATATTAAAATTTTCATATAAATTAAGACTTAAATATTTCATTGGTTCTATATTATGTCTATTTTATTATTTTAATCTTCATAATTTTTATATGTTATAATATTACCTTTTATCCGAATTTGATTTTAGTCATAGTATCCTCCATCAAATACTAAGATGATAGACCAAACTTAACGATACAACATATAATAAGATGATAGACCAAACTTAACGATACAACATATAATGGCAAATTTCCCAAACTAGTATAATTAAAAAAAAAGTAAACTTTCATATAAAAATTTAAAATAAAAGAGAAATGAAAACTTTATAGAAATAAAAAAGTATATTCCATAAAAAATATTCAATTCTTTGGTATTCTTCAATTCGTTCTCTATATTTTACATTTCCAATATTAACTTACTACATTTCTACTACTCTTTTTCTTTATTCTTTTTAATTATTTATATTTTAAACTCATACTGCTACTACATTGTAAGTTAATTTTCCATTTATTTCATTTATATCTTAACTTACCAGTAAGTTTTACTTTATTAGTTTCATTACGGAAAACATTTTAATTTGGACAATTATGCTGAGAAAGTTTCAACAACTCATTCATACTACGATTGAATTTTTTTCTTTTTGACTTCACATACGTGCAAGTAAGTGTTGACATTTTAGATTACAGTAAGATTGCATATTCATCAGAAAATATAATACACAAATTGTAATTATTTACATTATAGTGTTTTTTTATTTTAATTTTAATAATTTACAAATATATACAATTTAAAAAAAATAGTTTGCAAAGCAAAGTCATGCCCCACTTAAACTGGCGAACTAATTATCATCCACACCATACCCATCTTGTCGCCTTAGTATTGGATGAACCTAAGATATTTTATTGTTTGTCAATAGTCAAAATCTAATATTATTGAGATAGATTTAAGGGATTATTATATAAATACACATAAATACATACTTGTATTTTAATTGGTGTATTGCAATTAAAATATTTATTTTTTACCATCAAAGTTTAACTATATATATTATTTATAATTAAACAATTTAAAATGTGATAAAGTTATTATTAAGTTTTAAGGATGGAGAACTTCATTTTTATCTTGATGACTACCTTATTTTTATTTGTGTGACTTGATAATACATAATGGTTGATAAGAACTGTTGAAAAAATATTTTAATTTTTAGAGTGAATTTATTGAATAGCATTTTACTTTAATGGAGTTGGACTTTGAAGAGTTAAAATCGGAAAATGTATTTAATAGCATAAAATTGAGCTTTAACTATGGTTTAAAATATAAGGGTGTTGATTGAAAATGAATTAAAACTAGTGTATTGAAAGATAAGTGGTGGAAGGAGATGTTGTGAGTGATAAGAAGTAAAGTAAGGAAAAATAGCACAGCATCCAAATACTAATAGAGGTGTATTATTTAGTGGAAAATGGCCACATCTATCAACATGTTCAAAGTGGAAGGTGCATCGACTGAGTGGGATGGGGCAACTATTTTTATCATGTTGGGGAATCCATAACTTCATTTTCATGCTTATTAGAACAAACTCTAATCTTATCTTATTCGTCCACTTAAATTAAACACAATTTTCACATCCCATAAAAATCAAAATCAAACACCATTTCATCGTTAAACTGTTAATAAATAACCTTTAACACGCTTAAAAAGTGGAAAACTAAATTGGTCCTTCCTTACTACATGGAGGAATCAAACAAAATTTGAAAGTCTAAATTTTAATAATGCACACATTGAAAAAAAAAAAATATAGTAATTACCAACAAATTTACCCTACAAGTTAGGCAAGGGGAAAGGTTGACCACTTTCAATATTAATGTGTGACCAAAATTCATCAGGCTCCTCCAAGTTTAGTAATAAGACAAGTAAAACAAGTATATAGTTCTTGAGAAATGTCCACAATTAATTATTGTTTGAACTAATAGAATAAATACGACCTATTTAATAGAAATATATTACAACAAAACAAAAGACTAGCTAAATCTAATATTTTACTGTATAGAAAATATAATATGGAATGCTTAAATTCGTATAGTAGGCTATAACACCTTCAATATTACCATCCTTTCGTGATAAAAAATAGAATATGTAAATATTATTCTAGATATTTTTAATATTTTTTTAACTTAAATCTTTAGTTAAATTTATATAGTTAGCTATAAATAGTACCTTAGTCAATTTTAACCTGAGAGAAAAAATATATATAATTTAATGAATGTTGATGCATGTTTATTATGGTTGTTGTTTGCGCAACCTATTACATGGTTACAGTGAGCAACGAGAGCCACATGAAGATGTTTGGTTGCTTTATAAATTTCTACCATTGGACGTAAATCCACACCAACATCCTTCTTCTTCCTACTTCTTCAATTAAATACAATCATGACCAACTTTGCCAACTTCACTGCAAAAAAGCATCGTTTTTCTAGTTTTTTCCCACACAAAATCAGATTCTTGCTTCGTTTTCTAGCCTTCCATGTCCACCCCTTCTTTATTCAACTCTCTTATTTCGGAATACTTTCTCTGCTTGGTTACGTTGCTCTCCTGCTTTCAAAGCCTAGAACCCCCGTTGCACCAAAGACCTTGGACCTCTTCTACACCTCTGTTTCTGCTTCCACTGTTTCTAGCATGGTGGCAGTTGAAATGGAGGTTTTCTCCAATTATCAACTCATTCTCCTCACCTTTCTTATGTTTGTTGGTGGGGAAGTTTTCACTTCCATGCTTGACCTTCTATTTGCTAGGTATAAACTCACCCAGAGTGTTAAAAACAGAGTTAGCACCAATCCGTTAGAGAAGCCCCCAATTCATGCCAGCCATGTTGAGCTTGGTTTAATCACTATTCCTCACTCAGAATCCGAAAATAACAAGCCTTGTGACATTAACGTTCCAAAGGGTACTATGATCCTCTTCAAGGACAGTGATAGACTTAAGTATAACTGTTTAACCTATCTCACTTTCGTAGTTTTAGGTTACCTTGTGGTGGTTCAATTTGTTGGCTTCAGTTTGGTGTCTTTGTACATGACATTGGTACCAAGTGCAAGACAAGTACTGAAAAACAAAGACATTAAGATTGTAACATTTTCTTTGTTTACCATAGTTTCCACTTTTGCTAGTTGTGGTTTTGTCCCCACCAACGAGAACATGATGGTTTTCAAGAAGAATTCGGGGCTTCTCCTCCTTGTCCTCCCACACGTACTTCTAGGTAACACCCTTTACCCGCCATGTTTGAGGCTTGTGATAATGTGTCTAAGAAAGGTTAGTAGAAGAGAGGAATTCTCGCACCTGCTGAAGAATTTCAAAGACATTGGCTATGATCATATGCTCTCTGGTCTTCAGTGTTGGCTCCTGGTTGCTACTGTTTTGTGTTTTAATGTTGTACAGTTTGTGATGTTTTGCTCGATGGAGTGGAACAACAAAAGTATGGAGGGTTTGAATGTTTATGAGAAAGTGGTGGGGTCGTTGTTCCAAGTTACGAATGCCAGACACAGTGGTGAATCTGTCTTCGATCTCTCTTCCCTCTCTTCAGCCATATTGGTGCTCTTCGTTGTCATGATGTAAGTCGCTAATCTCTCTTAATTAAGACCAGTTTCTAACAAACAATGCCAAGTTATAACCTTACAACTTAACACCGTTTTACTTTCTAAATATTATCGTGTCACTTAAACATTTCTTGCTTTTAATCCTTCTCCAAGTGTTAATTTTAGCTGGTGCCGATCCATCATTTTCCATTGAAAAATATTCATTTCAAAAAAGACAAGGGAAAGGTGAGAGGTTTTCTTGATGGTGCAATTTTATACATAAACTACTGAAATTTACCTATACGAAATTTCCTTATATGACTTGACTAAGTGAAGAAGATCTGCGTGTATAACACTAATTTTTATTTTTAAAAGTAAAGTTATGTAAATTTATTTATTAGATAAAATCGTATTAAGATGATACCAATTTCAATTGTTTTGTTTTATATTAAACGAAAATCCAGTTAAATTTTATTTTAATCTAATTTAAATTTTCATTAAAGTCATATCAGATCTAAACTCATATTATTATATAATTTTTTTATAATGAAATCGTGTTATGTTAATATGATTTATTTAAGTTAATATAATTTATTTAAGTATAAAATTTTTAAAATCTACCAATTTCAATAATATTTTTTTTTAATTTTTTACTTTTTTTTTAATTGCATGAGTTTAGTTAAAAAAAATTATTTTCAATACTTATTTCTTTATACTCTTTTTGCATTTCCATGCATGAAAAATGTCACCGACAGCAATTACTTTAAAATATAAAAATTGCGATTGCATTCACATTTTCACACTTTTAAATATTTATACTACTTTCACATTTCATCTTTTTTTCTCTCTCTATCTCTCTCTCTCTCTTATTTTGATGTAAAATGGCGAGAGCATAAAAATAATGTAACAAACAATTAAGGGGAGGGCATATGTTCTGTACTCCTACACCCACTTACAAATGGAACTGGAATATGTGTCTCGATTTGATTGCTCAGAAAAGGAATTCTCATATATCAGCCTTCACATGTATTTTCCTATTCAGTATTAAAACCGTGTGAGAAGCATTTGAAACTTCATAAATTATGCATTGGATTTCTAAATATTTGGTGAAAAAAAAAAAAGTTATTCGAGAAGCTTATCTTTATGAAGGATCCAAGAGACTTGGTTAATAACGATAAATGTGAGGAATAAAGATGACACCTGTTAAAGATTATTGTTAAAGATGCACTAAACCAAACTGTATTGATGGATGAAACAGGTACCTTCCACCGTACACTACTTTTTTACCTGTAAGAGAGGAGGAGGAAAGCGATGTGAAGAGAAAGGGAAAAAGCGCATTGGAGTGTGTTGTGTTATCTCAACTCTCATACTTGGCCATATTCATTATTCTGGTTTGCATCACTGAGAGAAAAAGCTTGAAAGAGGATCCCCTCAACTTTAATGTTCTCAACATCACCCTCGAAGTCATCAGGCAAGCAACCCTTTTTTCTCTCTTTCTGCAATATCTTCAATCAATCATTTTCTTAGAAAACTAACTCATAACACATATTATAGTTCATGTTACTTGCTTGAGATAGTATAGTAGTATTACTGAATGCAAACTGTGTTAAGTAAATGTTGTGAGAAAAATGTGCAGTGCTTATGGGAACGTAGGGTTCTCAACGGGATACAGCTGCGCAAGACAGTTGAAAAGCGATGGTACGTGCAAAGATTCATGGGTTGGATTCTCTGGTAGATGGAGTGACCAAGGAAAGATCATCCTTATATTGGTCATGTTCTTTGGGAGGCTCAAGAAATTCAACATGAAAGGTGGCAAAGCATGGCACCTCTCCTAGCACACCACCCTTTCTGCAATCATATCAAACACTTTTGTCCTCAACCACCTCACTGCATGTATGATTATATTAAAATATAGTTAGAACTTCTTCCATAGGAAAACACTAGAAGATGAAAAAGTATTATGGGGTATCCAATATCATCACCAATATTCATGTGAATATTTACTACCACACTACAAATATATGGATCTTATTCCACAGCATATAATAATTTCTTTATCTTAACAACAAGATTCTACTCTCTTTTTTAAAATTGGTCAAAATCTCTCTGCATATATGAACTTGATCCTTTTTCTTATCTTGTCCAAATCTGGCATCTTAAGATCCATATAAATGATATGAAGTCTACTATTCTGATAACATGATATTTGACTATATTTTTTTTTTTATTATTATTATTTGAATCACTAACAATAACAAAGTTGGAAGACAGGTATATCAATTCCAAGCATCACTTAGAGATATTCGCTTTCAAAATTCTGCCATATAATTGTTTGCAATTACAAATTCGTGATGGTTGGCCAGAGCCATGATAACATTCTGCTCTCATATCATCACAATGATGATCTAACAGTAAACTTTCTTTTACACGTTACTTGTCAAAACATATTCCTTTTTGGGCAATTTCTATGCATTGCCGTGGCACGTGGCAGATGAAAGATGCATCACTCCATAGCAACAACTTGTTGAGAATGGCTTATATGAAGATTAATCAGCTTTCCACATTTTTTGTTAATGATCTTTCATAATTACATTTGAAGAATCTTGTCAATTATTGCCTTAACTTTTCGTGTATCTCTTTCTACTCACATAAACATTCTCTGGCACCTTTTTGACTCACTGGTGACTCCATTGCATTTTGTAGTTGTCTCCTTCACTGTCATCCACCTCAACGACTCCATTATGGCCATTTCGCCTCAGTGCTTCAATGATTGTTTCGATATAATAACAAATAAGATTAACTGGAAGTAATAAATCCATCACTAAAATTAGAATGTTCACATTTGGAGGATAAATTTACAAAACAAAAATAGATAAAAAAAAAAACTAAATTAAATATGTATTTGTTTGGTAATATAAAAATTAGTAAGAAATTGAGTAGATTTTGTTTTTGAAAATGAGATATGGTGTAGGAAATAAAATGTTTGTAAAAATATATTAATTTTATCTTGGTATCTGTTTTAGAATAGAGTTAAGAGCACATTTTACGACAATTTTTCTACCATTAGTTAAATATTATTAAAAGTTTACATTAGAAGACATGGTTATTGAATAAATCGTGAAATATACTAAATTTTGTAATTTTTAATAAACTTTTACAGAACATAAAAAACTTATTTATTTCTTAACATTTAATGTGTCTATTTATTTGATAACTAAAATAGCTTTTCCCAATATTAAAACCCTCAAATATAAAATCATTAAAGAATGAAAATCGAAATGATTAATGGTATCTAGAGTTTTTTTTTTAACTATAGGTATAGATACAGTGAGGCATTTTGATCAATAATTTAGAGCTTTAATATGCTCAAATTAAGTATAATTTTTATTTTTATTTTTTATGTAAAGTAATTAGAACTTATTTTCTATATGTCACAAATTGGTGTGAATAAACTTCTCTTCCATAAATATTACACTATCTTATTTTGAATGTGAACAGAATTCTCTGAATCATTAACAACACTAAAATCTGCCACTATATGTAAGGAGCACTTCTCATATCAAACCATAATCTGCTAGCTAGGTAGTACTACAAAAGTGGATATGAATACTTTGCACCTATAGGTGTATCAGAACAATGTTCCTACTCACTCTGACTATAAATTTTTCAACCATTTCATTATAACAACTTTTTATAATTTATTTATTTGAATAATTTATTTCAACACTATCATTTTATTTTTATTTTTATATAAATTTTTAATTTACATATTTTTTGATTATTTTTTTAAAAGCTTAAATAAATTTTAATTTGAGCAATGCATTTATTTATAAATACTTTTTTAAATATTTATATTTTGAATTTGTAAAAAATTAAATTTCAAAGGTAAGATTTGTTTCCTTTTCTAAATATTAATGAGACTATTGTTGAAGAAAAATCATATGATTTTTCGAAATAAAAAATACTTCTTTGGTTCACTATATTATATTTATATTTGCAACAAACATTAACCCATCAATGTTTCACTTTTCGTTATTAAATCCACACACAAAACCTAAAAGCTTCCCAACTTTTTGAAAGTTTTTTTTTTAAGCACTCACCATTTTTGTTTCAGAACGTAACAATTCAGTTGCATTATTTGTTCCTTTCACAATCCAAAATTAAAATTTTCTTTCTTGTAAACTTCCAACTTCTGACGAAATGATGATTACAACGAATCATTCTTTCGCATATGCCCGATTCCAATTCAATTGGTCATCTTGTAATGAAAAAAAATTACAATTTATAAAATAAAAGTTAGGTATAGTAGTACTTTATATACTTGTGATACTACTTTCTTTCACCTGTTAGCTTTTATTTTCTCTTGGTTTTGAATCTGGATAAATGTTAAGGAAGAGATATATCATGATTATGTGAACATCAAGCTATATGCTAGAATGACTGTTCAGTCCGGAGTGGATTTCGTGTATGCTAATGGCAGTTCTTAAGCAGAAATTAACGACAACAGGTAAAGAAAGCTTTAGTAAAATTTTAAGGACTCTGTCAATCTTTATTCTTGGTATTAGTGAACGTATCAATTGGAACCATGACAATTCTAAGATTAAATACTAATGTTATCAATCAAATAATACTTGATGATTTAAGGATGAAGTAACAAGTAGAGTAGAAGAAATTAAGAGTGTAATGTATTTTTATATATTCTGAATTTGTTTTGAAATTGTTAATTTAAGTATTTTTTCAATGATGATGATAATAACAAATGAAATGTCTTAAATAGATTAGATTTTTTTTTTTACTTTTTAGATTTTACATGAATTATATTTATTTTTATATTAATGTGACAATATGTTTAGATTGTATATTTATTCACATTTTCTTGCATTCTTTTTCTTTCTTCATCATACTTAGGAGTATCTTATAACATTTCAATATTAATTTCCTTTTATTTTATTTTTTATACCTAATAAATTTATGATAAAATAGCATATAAGATGTGTGATGATATTTGAAGATATATGAAATAACATATATATTTCATTTTTTATACATAATAAATTTATGATAAAATATAATATAAGATGTGTGATAATATTTTGAAGATATATGAAATAGCATATATATTTTATTTTTCATACATACTAAATTTATGATAAAATAGTATATAAGATGTGAGATGATAGTTTGAAGATATATGAAATAATATATATATATATATATATATATATTAGGAATAGAGAAGTCAATGTATTAGAAGATAAGAGTTAGTCAGAAGATTAGTATTAATTGAGTTTCGCTTTCATTATTGGATAGAACCTGCAAATCAATTATAATTATCAGATCACATAGATATCTATTATTAGAAAAAAAGCAAAACAATACAAAAAGAAATATATAATACCTATAAAATAAATCGACAAAAGAGATTATCATTTTCTTTATATTACCAATCAGCTTCAATCAAGGTTGAATTTCACTATTTTGTATTTTAAAATAGTCTAGATAACTTTTATCGGCTGTAGTTAAAAAATTAAGATTTGGAATACAGGGAGAGAATGGTGCAGACAAGAGTAAAAATTTTAGAATTAAATAAGTTATTTAGTATTATCAACAAGACTAACCAAAAACAATCTTTAACTATCAAAGTGTGCAACCTATGAAAAGGGTTTGACACAAGAATGATATATTGAAGAGATAAAAATTCAGAATTCAAATACATTTCTAAAATTGCTAGAGTTTATACAAAAACTGGTAATAATTTTACGTCAATCAATTGTTATAATATTATTTTAATTTAATACATCAAAATTGAGTTTAATTTTTGAAAGTTAGACCATCTTAATTTATTTTCATATAAATAAAAAAAAATCTATTTTCAATTAAATTTTTTATTGTATATGGAGCACCTCTCATACTAAACCCTATATTTAATCTGCTAACTAGTACTACATAAGTGGACATGAATACTTTAACCATTTCATTACAACAACTTTTTATAATTTATTTATTTGAATAATTTATTTCAACACTTATCATTTTATTTTTACTTTTTTTTTTAATTTTTAATTTAGATATATTTTTTTATTTTTTAAAATCTCGAATAATTTTTAATTTGAGTAATGTATTTATTATAAATACTTTTTAAAATATTCATATTCAATTTATAAAAAATTAAATTTTAAAGGAAATATTTGTTTCCTTCACCAAATACTAATGGGACTATGCTTAATTTTGTTGAAGAAAATTCATGCAAAAAAATGTCCTATTATGATTTTTCAAAAGCAAAAATGCTTCTTTGGTTCACTATATTATATTCATATTTGCAGCCAACGTTAACGCGTGAATGTTTCAACTTTTCTTTTCGAAAGGTTTTTTTTAACAGCACTTACCATTTTTATTTTATTTCTAAACGTACCAATTCAGTTGCATTATTTGTATCTTTCACAACCCAAAATCAAAATTTTCTTCCTCCATAAACTTTCAACCTCTGACGACATGATGATCACAACAAATCGTTCTTTCCCATATGATGATCACAACAAATCGTTCTTTCCCATATGCCCCTCTCCAATTCAATTGGTATCTTGGAAAAATTGCAATTTATAAAAACTAAAGTTAGGTCTAGTACGTTATATACCAATAGCCTTTTTCAATACATTGGTAACAAACAATCTTGTTTAAATGCAACATATCCAACTTGCA
>Ga0099824_1002338_pt1 | contig 27700 bp, 17 predicted proteins | sample SiratrowhiteBW_FD_76837 | JGI IMG/M metagenome (GOLD analysis project Ga0099824, IMG submission 76837) | Root nodule microbial communities of legume samples collected from California, USA - Siratro white BW | ecosystem: Host-associated > Plants > Roots > Nodule | place: USA: California...
AAAAAAAAAAAAAAAAAAAAAAAAAAAAAAAAAAAAAAATATATTTTTTAAAATAAAAAAAAAAAAAAAAAAATGGAAAAAAACAAAAAATTTTTTTTTTTTTTTTTTTTTTTATCAAAGTAGTGTGGTTGAGTAATTTGCTTGAAATCTAAATTCATGAAATAATCTTGGCTTTTACATGAAATAATTTATTATTATAATCATATCAGAATTAGTTAAATGACATTATTAATGTCATTTAGTTGTAATAATTATGATTAAATTATAAACAATTCAATCATTAATGTATTTTATTAAAGTTATGTTTCTCTTACACAATTTCAGTGTAAACAAAAAAAAAGTTAGTTGAACTAATTTATTTCCAGAAATTCTCTATTTCCTGTTGATTGACCGAATATATTATATGACATGATTGATCATCAATTCAAATATGTTTAATCCATATCAAAGTTCCTTCTATATTATTTTACACACACATAATATATATATAAAGCATATAATGAGATCAATGAGAAAACGATGATAGCTGCAGGGTTTATATAGGAAATAAAGACTCCACAACCACTTCAAATCTAAATGTTAATTACTACTATACATATATTCTTGTTATGACTTATAATCATTTGACAGTGATAACCACTAATAAACTATACTGTCTATATTTCTACTAATAATATTAATATATGAAGGTGATAATTTTTTTATAATTTTGTTGGTTAATCTATAATAATATATAATATAAGATATCATTGTTTAGTCTTCAATGGAGGTGGATTTTTTTTTTCTTTTTTCTTCCATCATATTGCATTTTCTTCTCTTCTCCCATTATATACAGCTTCAATATGAACAATGTCCTCCTTTAAACGCTTATATGATGACTTGTATATTGTATATGGTAAAAATGGATTTTGATTGGACCATGTTCACAGTACGAAAGGCCAACTCAAATATACTTTCATATTTTATTACACTTACATATTAGAAAAGATAGTTCTATATTTCATATATAAGATTACAATATATGAATAAATATTAATGATATAATTATTATATAAATGTAAATAACAATAAAATAATTCCAAATATAATCAATTATATTTTAAATATAATTATTATATCATAAATATTTAACAGGAAAAATTATTTTTATTTTTATTTTATTTTGTGTTTTTAATTTATTGTTTCGCTGTTTTATCTTTTTTCTTTATCAGTGTGAATCATAAATCACGCGAAACAAAACAATTTAGAACTATTGAGAATACATCTGTTTACTTTACGCGCGTCTCCTTTTTTTTTTTATTATAATAAAAAAAACAAAATAAAGCTATTTTTGTAGTAATTATTAAATTTATGAAAAAATATGTTCTTTAAAATTAATTACAAAATAAATATTTATTTTGTAAATAGTTAATTAAACATAAAAAATAATTACTTAAAATATAAAACAGTAAAGATTTATTACTATAAAAGTAGTTAAAAAAGATAATTCCCTTAAAATACAAATAAAAATAAAAATTATACTAATTATTGAAATAAAAAATATTATAAAAAGATTACAAAATAAATATAAATATTCTTTTTTTTTTAATTTTTTAATATTATAATTAATAGTATTTGAGGAAAAATGATTATTTATTATAAGTAATTTTTATAAAGAATAAATTTAATAAAACGAAGTGTATTACTAAGAATAAAATTAATAACTAAATTAGGTATATGAAAAACAGTTAGAAAACTGTTAGGAAGATAATTTTTCTTTATTTATTAATAAGTATAGATGAATTATATAAGTGTTGTTTACTTCCAAATTGTATAATAAATATTTTAAAATACCTAAAGAAAAAAGGAATTGATAAAGTTACTGGTCCTTATGATCTGTGAAATGATTATGGTTGAAATAAGAGAAGACATCTCTGAAACTTATCACTATCATCAACTTCACGTAACCGACCTTTCACACCTAATTTTCCTTTCAAATTCAGACTAAAGAGACGTGTTGGAATACTACTCCCATCCAAATTTGTATTTTATTTAAGGAAGAAACAATGAGCATTACAATTTCAGTGAATGGTTGGAAAATTGATTTTGAAGTCGCGTGCTTAGATAAATATTTATAAAATTATTTTTGTTTACCAAACTATACCTATAAAAAATAATTATATATGGATGATTGATAGTGTTTAAGTACCAGTTTCTGATTAGGGTTTTGAAAAAATGTAGATAGAACATCAAAGAGTGCAAGTAAAAAAAGTCCACCTTGGACTCATGTTTGGATTCTTATCTTCTTTTGATTTTTCAGAGTTCAATATATACATATATAAATAATAATAATATTTATTTATTATTTTACTCTGAAGACTAACGTATGGATGTCTGCTCAATTCTTGAAATGTCAAGAAGTTGCTTGTAAATTTAATACTATTTATGTTTGGTTTGTTTTAAAGGACAAAGTCAAAGAAAAGAAACCAAATAAAGAAAAATATAAAATATAGTTATATTATTAAGACTTTTACTTTTTCTTTTAGTAACTTTATACAAAATAAAAGATATGTTTGAAAGGGTTCCACCGATTGTTCTTGATCTACCTTAAATAAGGATAATTGTAATATATTATTTTACTGGTTGTAAAGTAAGGAAGAAAAAAAAATCGGTCAAATGTTTTAAGTAATATTTAAACTTAATTCATCTTTATAAAATCAACTTAACTTTTTTTTATTTATATATAGTAAATTGTTCTTATTTCTGATGACTAAAATATCTCTAACTTTCTCACTCATATCAAAACATGAGCATGTCGTGCTTTAGATTATATTTCTGTTTCAAAATACAACCTTTTTTTTTTTCAAATAACTTTATTTTTTTCAGTGGAGGATTATTAGTCAATTTTTGGTCAGTACTTTCTAATGGTTCATTTTTAATCATCCTTAAAATATTTTGTAAATTGTAGTCCACTCATATTATTGCTTAAAATTTTTATAGGTTGTTCTTAATCATATTTGTAGTTAGATACTTTAATTATATCCTTGCCCGAGAAATCTATATCTCTCTCTTTTTGCAAATCATCATTGTAATAGGAGTATTTATAAGGTCCTCAAAAAATGTTAAACAATTTTTATTGGAAGAGTGTTGAGATGTCAAGTTACCTAAGATAAAACAGGTTTTTAGACGCAAGACAAAAGCGAGACAATTAATATTTTTGTATGACTAAGAAGACGAGTCTAATATTTTCTAAAATTTTCGGAAATAATTTTAATATCCATACATAGAAAAATGCAAAATGCAAAATACAAAATATAAATAATATTAAATATGATTTTAATAATTTAATACCAAAACAATGATATCTCATTGGCAAATAGTTTTGGGATGTTTGAATATCTATTGTCAATGTTACATTAAGTTAAGTGTTAAATTAAAGTTATTTTAAATAGCTTCTATTTTGTTTTATATTAGAAATTGTAACGTAAAACAAATATACTTCCTACTATAAACAGAAAAGAGAACAGCACTATCCTTTTAAAAAAATAATCAGGTACGTTTGAATTTAAAATGCTGTAACAATACTAATTTCCGTTTAAAAAAAGATCATTGCCAAAAAAATAAAAAAAGAAAACTTTCAAGTTTCTTATGTAAAGAAGTTGGATTTTGTCCTATGTTTTCGTCTTATTCGTTGTTTTGCTTCCCTTGGCTTCTTGGTTAAAGTTATCTTAAAATTGGTTGATTAAATAACATTTTTCCTAATCCAGGTTTGATGAGGTAGACAGTTTTTTTTTTTACTTCTAATTCCCTGTAAATTTTCATGTTTTATTTTATAACATTTTTCCTAATCCAGGTTTGATGAGGTAGACAGTTTTTTTTTTTTTTACTTCTAATTCCCTGTAAATTTTCATGTTTTATTTTCGGTTCTTGATAAAGTTTTTCGTATTTTAGTTCATAATTTTTTTTTATGATTTGCTTATTGATTTTTTTTAAGTGGTGACTTGTCTATTAGTTAATCAAGTTAACATTTGAGTATTATCAAAACATTTTATTTAAAGGCAAAAAATTATCAAGTATGATGAAAACAATGGCGTTTTTCTTGTGTTAGAATTTGTATTGTATAATTTATTTCTTTCATTATTCTTTGTTCAAAGCTGAAACCTAAAAATATGAAGATTGAAAAGTATAAGTTTTTCTTTCAAGATTTTTTTTGTCTTATATAGATCTCAATATTAAATAGGAAATGCTTAAAAGACATATAAACATTAATAGAAGAAAAACAACATTATTTATACCGCATTCCTTAAATTTTTTATTTTAAACTAATTTATTAGTGGCTAGTGTGGGTTAGGTAGTCAGGTCTCACATCGAGGGAGATGAATTTTAAACCGTTTGTTTTGTTACTTTACAATCAATGGATACCTTTTACTCTTGTTTTAAATTTTTTAAATTTTTTCAATGACAAAACAAATTATTTAAAGTCGATTAATAATATAAACACATAAAATATAGCTAGCACATTATTCATAACCCTTCCAACCTGACAAACATTCAATTACTTTGTAAATGAGAAAAGAAAAAGAAAGAAAGCAGTGTCGGATAACTTCAGATAGAATGAACTGAGTCTTCATCACTGCCTTCACTGTCACTGCTGCTGCTACTCCCACTGCCACTTCCACTACCACTTTCACTACTGCCACTTCCACTGCTGCTGCTAGAACTAGATGTCTGCTCATCCTTCCCCTCAGCATCCACCTGGGTTTCAAGAGCTTCTGAAGCATTGTGTCCTTTGTCTCCCTCATCACCGCTATCATCCATATCCACGATATCATCATCCGTGTGTGGAACATTCATGTCAAATCCAACATTCTCTTTTTCTTCAACATTATTATTGTCATCCTCAGGTGACTCGCTGCCAAAAAGGTCATGAATATCTATATCTTGATGTTCCTCAACTTCATTTTTCGCATCTGGTGAGGTATTAATGGGCAGTTCATTTAGACTATCAGCTGACCTCTTAGAACCAACTTTGATGCCTGTCATACGACAGGTACAACATTAAATTAACCATAGTTCATATATAAATAAATAAATAAATAAATAGCAAAGCTAGCATAAACTATTTCATCAATGGTACTGGGGATAAGACAATGCAGCAATTTGTAACAGGCAGCAAAGGAAACACAAATCATCAAGTTGGAAAACATGAACAGAACACTTTTACACAAAAGATTGTATGGCAAATAACCATTTGATGAAAATTAAAAACTGCATCACATTATGATGAAAATGAAAAGTTTAGGACCGGTTTACTTTGAAAAAAAAGTTTAAAAACTCAATACAGTCCAAATATGCAATTACATAAACCTTCAAACTATATGATACATACCAGTATTCTCAGGTTCACCAATATCAATACGCTCCACCTCAACCTGTGCAGAACCAACATAAATACCGTTAAAATGGTATAAGAGACAAACTATTTGCTTCATTCATTTAGAAAACCCTGTTCGCCCCTTAATTGACAAATGCTTACAAAAAATGAAAAATAGTTTACTGGGTAACCATGGATACAAACATTGGTTCTGTCATCAAATGAGAAGTACCTCCATGACAACAAGCATAAACAAACACTTTTATATTGCACCACCAGGCCTCTCCAATCAACTCACCCTCCCCCATAGTGCCCAACTTTCTCTCTCTATCATCATTATATCAGGAGGATATACATTATGGTAATCATACACATACCACAGATGATAAGTTTTTAACTCCATAAAATCAGTAAAAATCCCTAATGCATTGCAAAAATAACCATATTCATAATGCAAATTTCCAACAACATACATTTTTAAGATGCAATTGAATTAACTAGTATACACAACTATGCCATAGATAGTCAGTGAGCACTTACTGGCACAGCCTGAAATGAGCTCCTGCCAAGAGATGCTGGCTTTACAGACTTCCCAACAGGGGATGATCGAGGATCCAAAGCTGGTCCAGATGGAGCAGTCACAACTGTAGCTGCAGCACCTGCAGATTCACCAGGCATTCGTAGATGTCGCAGTTGCTTTACCGCCCTATGAAGCCGCTCCAATCTAAGTGTCTCACCATCAAAAAACAATACAGCATCGTTTTCCTTGTAATCCTCACTATTCCCCTCAAATGTCACCTTCGGTTTTCCTATTTGGTTGTTCTGAAATTCCACAGATATCCTGTTCTCTTTGGTCTTGCGTAGCAATCCAGGCTTATTCTTATCAACTGAAGCTGGCTTAAATTCATCTGTACAGATTTCAAGACTACGATGATTAAAATTCAACATAAATAAGGAAAAAAAAAAATAGAGAACCAAAGTCAAAAAAGCTTGACAATATAATCATTGCAAAATCAAGTGTGAACATTTCATGCTTAGTTGCCAGGAACTAGGAAAACAAAAACTGACCCAGAAGAAAAAGAAAAATATTAGAAATGGCTTTTATATTTTGTAACTTACATCGTAGAGTGCAGTATTTGTTGGAGGATTCATCTTTGAAGGAAGATCCAAGGGTGAGATTGTACCACCGATCAGGCTCAGGAGCAGTCTTCGGCTCTTCTTGAGATTTGTTGGCCATGGTAGAAGTAAAGTTCACAAACCTGAGACAGCCTGATTGGAACAAATTTTCATTGAATTCATTCAAAAAGGCACAAATTTAGACAACTAACAAGTCTTCCAGTACTATAACAGGATACATCAGTTCTACTTATCAATGGTTTCAGAAACATAAGGCTAGGGAACAACAGAAGCTAAGAAGAAAACTCAGCAAGCAAGTGCAGCTCCAGAATCATATTATACTAGAACTTTTAATTTGAACGAGTTTAGAAATTGTTTGAGTTGGTAGTGTGCTGTTTAAGTTCATTTATTAGTAGCACTCTTTACAGTCCGGTACGAACTAGTATCCCCATGACATGAGCATCAATTGACATTAGACAGTGGGTTAACTCGAGAAAATTATTCTTCCACAATATACAAATAGATTGTATATATTAAGGAAAAGTCTCATTGAATTGGTGGAAGAACCATTCGCATTTAAAGTGTTTGGACCAGGATTATGATTCACAAACATTCACACTCACGAAGGCTTTGCTGTTGTTGTATCTCATGATCTCAAATCTTATTTTTGTGCCCACCTATCTTATTATGCACTGAGCCACATCATGTTTTGCAGGAATTATTGCAGAACCAACACATGGCAAGCATGGAGAGAATAATAAGACAGGACAAAACTAAAACCAAAAACCAAACCTGAGAGCATCTGACAGAAAACTAACTTTTATTTTTTTTTTGTAAAATTAATCAAAGACATAGATACAAAAAACAAGTAAGTTGACATAACTATACCAATTTACCATATATTATAAATAAAAAGGAGCAAAATCCAAAATAGCAAAAAACTCTGAGACAGAATAAGATAATGAAACATAAAATATAAAAGATATGGACATATCCGGGAACCTAGAAGCAGTGAGAAAGACATATACAGGAAAAGAAAAGAGAATCACAACCAAGCTTACACTGATATGCAAAGCAAATGCAGAGATAAGGTGATTGAGATTTGGAATGGGATTTATGAATTAAGGGTTCACAAAGAAAGATCAGGGGTTTTGTTTGCTTTGATTGTTGGGAGAGACTGAGATGGAACTGGGGTAGAGAGTTGAGAAGCCAGATGTTTTCATTTGAGAGGAGAACTGAAATGTGAAACCTAGTGGACTTTCTGTGTTCTTCACTTGTATAGTGCATGGTGTTCAAAAATATAAATAAAGTGAAGGTTAAAACCATTTTAAAAAGTGTTCCCCTTAATTCAGGTCTGGTTTTATTTGGTTTTTTTAGTGGTTTAGTTTATTTGTTTTTTTCACACATCAAATGAGTTTATTAGCTTCTATCTATTCAGCAGATGAAACAGACAAGATGAAACATCACTCACTTTCTTCCCTCTAATTCTGAAGATACATGCAGAAACCAATTCTCTCTCTCTTAATTTCACTTCCATTACAATAATCAAACAATGGCAGCGGTAACGTTAAACCATCTCACTCTCGATTACATAACCAAATTGCCTAAACATGCAAACTAATTTTCCTCCCAATCAAGACAATCTTATCGATTACACAAAAACAACCTTTCTGATAACTACATCACAAAAACAACGAAAGTTCATTGGATAATCAAAAGCATCACATCACTCAACTTAAGTGGTAGAGACAAAAATTCGTACCTGTGTTAGAATTAGGCCCCCTCGGTAATTTTAAACTTAGGGTTCAAATCGGTGGTTTTTATTCCTATTCTCTGCTAACGAAAGGGGGAAAGCCGAGATGAAAGATATTGCTATCTTCTTATATTATAAACAATTCTTTGTTAAAATATGAGAATATTTTTAACCTCAGCTGTGTTTTTAATTTTTTATCTCTAAGCATCTAGAGTTTAAAATTGTTTTTTTTTTGTTTTTTTTAAATAAACGAATTTTAATAATTTTTTTCCTTAAAAATTTTATCCTTTTAAAGTTCGGTTAATAAAATAAGATAAGAAGATCATACATAAAATTACAATCTTATCCTGTAAAATACAAACTAAATAATAATAAAATGTATTTTTGTTAAATGATATAATTTTATAAATTTTTAATTTTAATTCACATATTTTTAAAAATTATGAAAATTATAAAAAAATATAGTCACTAATTATACAAAACTATATCTTATTTATATAATTAGTTTTTATATTATAAAAAATGTATATAAGATTTTAAATCATAACTAATCTTAAAATCCCATATACATTTTTTATTATATGAAAGATAAACAGCAATTCTAAGGATGTAATTTAAAAAAAAAATCAATATTCTATTATAAATATTAATAAATGTTAGCTAGAATAACAATGTTGTTCAAGTATAATATCAACTATCTTTATTATAAGAATAAAGATTAAAATAATTCTTTAAATTGTTAAAAAATTGGAAACCAGGCCTCGATGAGAACTAAAATTTCGAATTTCCTAAATTTACACGAATAAAAAATACATCTAAAATGTATTCTATTATTCTATTAATATATATATATATATATATTTTAAAATAATGATTACTTTTTGTAAAACATATCTAAGGATTTTTTTACATTGAAATTTTGTTTCATGTTGAGGGTTGAGATTTACAGTGTGTATAAATCTATATTGTTTTTTTAATAAAAAAATGTAAAACTGGTATTTTTTAATTATTTTATGATTAACTTTTGAATATTAAATACTTATAAGATTTGGTTTAGAATTTTCTTTTAAAATATGTTCATATAAAAAAATATTTTCAAAAATAATCCAACCCAAACATATATTTTCATTTAAATATTTCATTATTTGTTCAGGCAATTATTGTGCTAGTTAGTGTACCAGTTGATGTTATAATTAATTACATTGGCAAATGCCTGATTTATTTAACTTGCCTTTAGAAAAAATGTTTATATTTTGATTAATTTTATAAAACATTTAAAAATAAATAAATTGTCTATTGAAAGTAACATTTTCGTATCTTGACTCTGAACTTTTTTTATTTGGAGAGAATAAATGATATTTGGTTGACTTTTGGCAAAATAATTTTTCATTTTAGCTAAATTAGTGTAGTAGGAATGAATTTTATGGAAGTAATACTCTTGTAAAAAATAACATGAGTGTAATTCATATTTATTTATCTTTGTCTAAAACAACCAGTTTTAAACGCTACAAATAGTTAATTAAAATACTATTGGTTTAATAATAAATGTTCATACAATAGTGTAACATAACACAAATTTAATTATAAGTGTAGTTGATTAATTAATAAAGCAACTTTTAGATAATTACTACACAATATAGTTTTGGTTTTAAAAGAGATACCTTTCATAAGGCCACCCTTTTCCAATTAGTATGTATAGAAAAGTTTGTCAAATACCACATTTGATTAACCAATTGTGTTAAATTTTTTAAATTTATTTAAGTTTGATTTTCAAGAAAAAATTGAACTGTTTATGATAATTCCGTGAGAAATGTTTATTAAACCAAATTAATCTAAGAATAGTTAAAGGACACCTTTTAAATCAATAAGTTGTTTTCTATAATAACATTATGAATGTTTTTCACTTCAAACAAAGTCAAAAAGATACCAACAATAAAAATAAATATGTTAGCGAAGGAGAGAAGGGTTGAACATGGTTTTATGTTAAGAAAAAGAGAAGAGACTGAGTATGGTGAGAAAGAGAAGAAATGGACATGGAAAAAGAAGATGAAGAGTGGGATTAAAAATTAATTTTAAATATAAAAGATTTTAATTTTAAACCAGTTAAAAAAATAAAAGAATATTTGTATAGTTTATAATTCAGCCAAAAAAAAAAAAAATTGGCATAAAAGGAAACTAGAAAACAATTATTAAAGCTAATGTGATATACTTCCAACTGAACTGAACTGTGTCAATAGAAGTAAAGGTCAAGAAACAAAGGATATTGATTTGAAGGAGATCATACTTTGAAATTTACGACTACAAATCCGAAAAAGCACAAATCAAACCCTAAAATTTCATCCTCATCAATTTCGATGCCATGGAAATCACTTTTCTCTCTTCTCCTTCTCCAATCCACCATCGTCTTGATCTCCGTTAGTCCTTTCTATTCTTCTCTCTATCTCTAACTCCCCACCACGATTTTTACTCATTTTTCCCCTTCTTTTCATCTCTAGGCCACAATGAAGCGAGATTCTTGGCGGGATCCTCTTCCACCCTCGTAAGTAATTCTTTATCATTCTATTTCGTCTCATGTTTTAGTTTTGTTTGATTGAATTTCATTCCTGTTGCAGTTGTGTACTCATGGTGGGGCAAAAACTTATAAGCACCCAATTTTGTGGACTTCACATAAGGGTTAGTGTGTGCGTCTCTCTTGTTATGTATTCTTAATAACAACTTACATCACAAAAGATTGTTTACTAATCTGGTGTTTGTTTGTTTGTTTCTGCTTGATACATGGCTGAGGGTGTAATGATTGTAGACAGTAATTTGGTAAATGGCTGATTGTTATTTATTTATTTATTTTTTATCTTTGTTTTCCTTTGTAGCTCCTCAATGTAGCATGCTAGGAATCTCCAAGAAGCTTGAAAATGTATCATGGCTGTTTGTTAGTCCTAAAGTTCAGAATAAATTTCCCAGAGATGTAGTTGTTAGATCTGAACTTACTGCAGCTGGCTCTCCTGAAGATGGCTATTTACTGCCTGGTATGTATAGTATGTTCTATTTGGTTAGATTTTTGTGATTTATGTTTGAACTGGGACGCTGAATTATTTTTTGTCAAGTATTGATGGTCACTTACTTGCAGAGCTGAAAGTGGAATCTAAAGTCAGGGGAGCTTGCTTTTATGTTGCGACAGCCTTCAGTGCCATATTTCTTTTTGTACTGATGCTGGTTGGGCATCCGTTGGTACTCCTGTTTGATCGCTATCAAAGAAAGTTCCATCAGTTTATTGCCAAAGTGTGGGCTGCATTGACTGTAGCACCATTTTTCAAAATTGAAGTTGAGGGAATGGAGAATCTGCCACCTCCAGATACCCCTGCTGTGTATGTTTCAAATCATCAGAGTTTTCTAGACATATATACTCTTCTTACACTAGGAAGAAGCTTCAAGTTCATTAGCAAGACTGGGATATTTCTCTTTCCAATAATTGGCTGGGCAATGTTTTTTTTGGGCGTCATTCCTTTGAAGCGCATGGACAGCCGAAGCCAGCTGGTATTCTTTCTCTATTATTGTTATTGTTGTTAATTTTAAAACCGGTTCTTATTTGGATGGTAGTGTTTTGTGGGAAATTATTTCCCCCTTTTGGCTTAAAAGATATGAATGACCTTCAAGTCATGGTTTTGTTTGCTTCTTGTTCTTGAACTATAGGACTGTCTTAAACGATGCATGGATTTGATCAAGAAAGGGGCCTCTGTTTTTTTCTTTCCAGAGGGAACACGCAGTAAAGATGGAAAACTAGGCACATTCAAGGTGAGTTTGTGTCAAAATTTTTGTAATGATTAATCATTGCCATGTTTACGGATAATTATAATCTAGGAGCTAACTGATGGACTTTGAGATCCAAGTTAGATGCGAAAGGATCCATTAATGGCTTGAAGTTTGTTGATTATTATTAGGAGTGTACGTGGTAGAAAATAACTGATTCTGTATTAGCATTTTTATATTAGAAAGAAGTTCTCTATTATAAACTGCATGGTGACCATGGTAGTAATCCCGCTTTACCACTTTTGAGTTGACAGTGTTGCTCAGCTGTATATACGAGGAGAGATCAAGTTACTCCTAAAGTAAATCTATGAGAGTTACTTCTCATCCTCACTAATAAATTTTTTAATCTAATAGTTAAAAAAATGAATTACTTAGATTAGAAAATCAACAAATCTGAACTGTGATCTTGCTCTCAGCTGATCTATTAACAGAAGAAAATACATAAATCTGAAGTACAAATGGTTGATAAGAAAATCTACACCTAAGACCCTATACAATTGACAGGTACTTCCCAAAAACCAGTTTTTTACGAAAAAAAAAAACTTAGAAGACAATAAACTTTTTTAACAAAACTAAATTTCAGCATAAGTTGCTCAAGACAAATTTTGCCGTTAAGTTTCTCCGAAGTTCTTGTGTGAGTCCCGAAACAAGAGGAAATTGGACTAGACTCCATTCTACGGAAGAGGTGGATTGTCCAAGGGGGATATTTTTTTATACCCTGCTGGCCAAACAGGGGTGAGAGTCACAAAAGATAACAGGGACTGGTAGAGCTGACGAAGCTCCTAGAGGAGATGAGGTGTCACTCCTACCACCTGAAGACGGTGTGTGGGTGTCATGTGCCTAATTGGACCATACCAAAGTGGTGTGTGGAGGAGTGTGCAGAGACTTTAACCTCTGAACCAGTTGGGTTGTTATTGTGTGAATAGGCAGTGATTAACTTTTATTAACTTTTAGAAATAAGGCTTGAGCGTATATTTTGACTCAACAATTTGTATATGTAGAAAAAAGGTCTGAATACATGTGCACAGGAAGGTAGAAAATTCCATTACCTATGTCACCCTGTGGTGGACCCAAAATCCTGGACCAGCAGGGCTAAACAAAAAAATTAATCACTCTTATATAGGTTGCAACTGCCCACCCTAAAATGTATCAAAACCCGCCTTTGATGACACATATTAGTTAGATTCAACAAAAGTGAACTTTATGAAAACTGTACAACAGTTATTAATCAATTGTCCTAAAAATTAAGGGGTAGGGCTCTGGAATAAGTGTAGCCACTTAATGACAAATAAATAAGATGTTAGTTAAGGATGGGAAGATAAGAGTAAGATATAATATATCGCTTTTAGCACGATCTGCTATAATCACTAACCTATTACACCTATTTATACTAATTATTTCATTAATCATATTGGTCTAGTACTAGAGTACTACAAGGAATACAAAACTGATCCAGCAATAGTAACATAAGATGACCCCTAAAAGAATAAGAACTGAATTGTATATTGTAACAAAATGTGCATTGCATCATAGAGTAATACAGAATGAAGATGTCTTTAATGATGTGCTTTAAAATGAGCCGTATTGTTTGAAATATTGCATGGCCAAGGAGGTAAAAGCAACATGTGGCTGGGTTTTTTTTGTCATTCTTTGTCACTGGATTCAGTTGCCAGTCAATTCATCTACCAACTCTGACTAAAAAGGTCAAGAAACTCATTCAGAACACCCCCCCAAAAAAATGCTAGAAGAGTAGAAGCAGACACTATCTTTGACTGGAAGGTTGTGTGAAATCCTTGGATAGGAGAAAAAACTAAGTCTCGAGTTGCAGGAGTTAGTGCTCAATTAGCAGCAAAATAGAGAATAATGGGAAACAGAAAGGAAGAGAAAGAAAAAATATTTTTTGGGTTTCAACTGTAGGATGGTGACAGCTTAAATGACTAACAATGGTATTTTTTCGGTAATTGATGGAAAAGTAGGAGAAACAAAAATAATACCTACTGATAATACTTTCCTATACCTAACAGTATGTTTCCTGAATGTTATTATTCAGTATGAAGTTTATTATCAAACAAGAGAGTGTATCTGCTCACAGTTTTTAAATAAAATTAAAAGGAGAAGAGCTGGGAGAAAAAAGTTAGCTCCAAAACAAAGCATTTGTTAGAATAATATAATAAAAAAATAGGATAGTAAAATGAAATTAATACATGTCTTTGGTAAAAGAAGATAATACCTTCGAAAATACAAGAATGTATTCAGTTTTCCCCTACTGGCAGAAAGTTAAGAATACTGGATATGAAATAGGATGGGGCATGGGAATTTAACACAGTGACTACACCAGATTTGTGGTTGTGAATAAAGCATAATTGACTCAGGATTTGGCTTGTGTTCATTGTTGTTAAAGCATGAATTGTGTCTTGTACGGATATAGATATAGTTAATGCATTCACATACTAAAAAATTAGTAACTATTACTTGCAGAATCTGATAACATTACTAAAAAGACTCATAAAACTGTAACAATAATAATTATATTCTAAAATGAACTTATTCTTTAATTCTGTTGGGATTCTTTTTTCATTACTTTCTGTCTTTACTTGGGAATATAGTGACTGGGGTGCTTATTGCACCTAGATAGGGAACTTGACCATAAAGATGATTGAAAAAAAAAAAAAAACTGGTAGGAGGGGGTGCGGGGTATGTTTCAGCTGGACTGATTCATGAAAGCTGTGACCCAGAAATAAGACGCTCCCTAGCTTATATGATGATTATGGAATGGAACCCGAGATAAATTAATTTCAACTATTTCATTTTCTGTTTTTTTATATATCTTTATTCTGTCTGAGACTTTTATATCAGTGAACTAACTCTATTCTTTTGCAACTTTCTTTGGGGGATTTGCAGAAGGGTGCTTTCAGTGTAGCTGCTAAGACAAATGCTCCACTCGTACCTATTACCCTTATTGGAACTGGTCAAATCATGCCTGCAGGAAAGGAGGGTATAGTGAACGAAGGTTCCGTGAAAGTGGTTATACATAAACCTCTTCTTGGAAAGGAAGCTGACATGTTATGCTTAGAGGCTAGGAAGGCAATCGCAAGCGTACTGACTCAAAGCTGAGAAATAGACTGCAAAAGTGTTCTTCCTGAAGTGAGCTATGTAGTTATATAATCAAATGCCTGCATCTTCGTTGGAGAATGGATTCTCTCCTTTGAAATTTGAAATGAAAGAGTAAAGTGCTTTCGTCTTATCCCTACATGAATTTCAAACTTAAGTTATGTAGAATCTTTTTGTAAAATATATTAAATTAAATAAATCTAATGACTAAGATATCATGCGGTTTAAATGTCACTGCAGAGGAGGCTGTCTTTTTGTATTAGGGAGTAGGGATCATTGATATTTTGTAGCAAGCATATTTTGGTATTGTATGGATCAAGGTGATCAGATATGTGTACTATTTATTTTGTTTTTACACACCCTATTCATTATTTGTTACTGCTATAAGATGACACCCTATAAGATGACAACTTTGCAAATTTAATCTTGTGTGCATATTGTTTTCTTTTTTGGGGATGTTTCTGAGATGAATTATCGTGGTCTCACGGTACAAATTTTGCGATTTAATGTTGTTTTCTTCTTGGGATATTTTTCTGAGATGAATTATCATGTTCTTACTGAATATTTTGTTACTTCCTGTGTTGCAGTCATGCTTTGCTTAGGTGGGACTATCTTGATTCATGTTGGAACACCTGCGATTTTCTTCAGGAGAAATAGGGGGCTGCATTGCACTTACAGAAGGATTTGTAGATACCAGAATCACTGATGCTTAAGTTTTTAGATGACTTTTCACCTTTTATGAGAAGATTTTACATGTGAAAGTCATTTACGAGCTCATATATAATTGCAAGAGAATGTCAAAAAAGTAACTCACCCATTCTTCAGTTAATAATGGGGAATTTGGCAAACAGTTTACCACTTGCTTTAGACTATACCGTATAAATGGTCTAACCCAATAAGCTGCTTGGAATGTTTTTAGAAGGATATGTATTTTATAACCATTTTCCAATGCTTACATGAGGCAAATTAAGGGTAGGTTTTTGAGTACATTTTATACTGTTTTTATTCAATTTAATTTTTTATCTTTTATTGCAACAAGAAAAGAAAATTCATTATAAATAGCCCCCGTAAATTTATAAATAAGTATCATTAACATCTCTTGATTTTTTTGGAAATGAATTCGTCATTAAGACATCAAATTTCTTTTATAGGAACTCTATATACTGAATTATTATAGACTCACATGATAAAGTGAATTTGATTGGTTTCTATGACTATTTTTTTTTTAATTCTTAACTACAAATAATCGAATATCTTTAGTATTTTTTTTTTATAGTTAAAGGGTAGCTTTTACCTTAAATTCTGTGTAATATTTTTAACTATTTTCATCATATTAGTTGTTTGGTTATAAGGAATTGGTAACTTTTTTATCCCACTTCATCAACTTTCATACAAGCCGGACTAATTCTCGGACCTTCCATTTTCATTTAGTCTATCATTCTTTCAATATTCACTAAACAAAACATTAGGAATAAAAAAAATTACTTTTATATACTTTTTTTTTGCCTACGTGTTTTAACAGAGCATTAAATAACTTTTATACACTTAAAATACAAAATTGTTATATTTCTAAGATTGAAAGACATGTTCAAGCCTCATGATGATAACAAAACATAATTTTCATTTATTATTACCACCTTAAAGAACTTTTTTGACAGCCCTGAAAGAAAATCATCATTCGTTTATGACTTGAGAAAATATAATAGTTGATATGGTTATTCTCATTTTGTTAGGTTAACTCTCACAAAGTTGTTCTCAGTTTTTAAAAACTAAAGTTAAATAGTTTTTAAAAAAGAAGTAACTTGATATTCCCTATTTTACTAAATTTATTTATTTAATTAAAATTTTAACCATTTTTTAATAATAAATAATTTCAATTGAATTGATTTAAAAATATCATTTTCTTAATTGGATTGTTTTGGCTTGCTATTTTGTCTTTTCTTATGCACCTTATCTAATCCCGTCGCGGACACGTGTCACCGTTGTTCTTCACTTCTGCGACTAAAACGACGTCGTTATTCCGTCGGGATACTTTACCTCTAACGTTTCAGACACGCACTTCACACTCGGTTTCACAGTGCACACCTCAGACGGAAGAGAAGGGACGATAATGGCAGGTTTTGGCGGGAAAAAAGTGCACCAAATGATCGTCGGTTTCGGCGGCAGTGGCTTCGGCCAGCTCGCTATCGCTGTCGCCGTCTCCTTCCTCGTCCGTGTCTTCTCCGCTCCCGGCCCTGCTCTCTCGCCGGAAAACGACCCCGACGATACGCTGGAGAACGGTTCTGAAGATGCCGAAGCTCCTGCCGCCGGAAAAGTCACACCGGTCACAATCAGCTGGAGAAACATCAATTGCTCCCTTTCCGATAAATCCTCCAAGTCCGTGAGTTCCTGTTTCCTTCTGTTCTTGCATGCTATCTAACACACTCTTGATTAAGCTTGAGTATTACAGACTTTGGATATTTATTGTAATTAATCTGTTAATCATTTCATTACATGCTCTCTGCATTTTGTTGTACCTTTGTATTTTGCATGTTTCGCATCAACCTTTGTATTAGTTGCTTAGTATCTTAAGGATTTGTTGATTTTTTTTTTTTTGGTTTATTTTTTATAATCGGTGATTATTGGAAGGTGATGTTAATGAATAGGTGAGATTTCTGCTTAGAAATGTGAGTGGAGAAGCGAGGCCTGGAAGGTTATTAGCCATAATGGGACCTTCAGGTTCAGGGAAGACAACGTTGCTTAATGTTCTTGCGGGTCAGCTCACAGCATCTCCTCGGTTGCATTTGAGTGGCGTTTTGGAGTTCAATGGGAAGCCTGCTTCGAAGAACGCGTACAAGTATGCTTGTTTCTTTATCAATTGTATTTGATGTACTTTTTTTTTTTAATGTTTTCAGTTGCTTTGCTTGCTGAGAAGATTAAATAAGATGCTTTTCCTTATTGGTGTAGGTTTGCATATGTGAGACAGGAGGATCTCTTTTTCTCGCAGCTCACTGTGCGGGAGACTTTGTCTCTTGCTACCGAACTGCAGCTTCCCAACATATCTTCTGCGGAAGAGAGGGATGAGTTCGTGAACACTCTCCTTTTCAAACTAGGCTTGGTATGATTGCTTTTGTATTCCGGCTGGAACCTGTTTAGTGCAAAGTGGTTACTGCTAGTATGTTAATAAGAACAGTTTTAAATAGGCTATTCTATAATCCTGTATATTTTCCTTGAAGAATGTATTTCAATTAATCCATTTTGATCAACTACAAATCTGCAACTACAATTTGTATTTAAATAATTTTTTAGCTTTCCCCTTTCAGATTTATGATAGAAAATGTGTTCCACTTGCTGATAGTTTTATGGTACTGATACTCCCTTTGGCATCTGTATGTTTTTTCTTCAAAAGGTTAGTTGTGCTGATACCATTGTTGGTGATGCAAAAGTCCGTGGAATTAGTGGTGGTGAAAAGAAACGCTTGTCCTTGGCATGTGAACTGCTTGCAAGTCCATCTGTTATATTTTCAGATGAACCTACAACAGGTGATCACACACTTGCAAGTTTGCTTTTGAATTGAATTTAAACTTTGCATATGATATAGTCTAGGTGCTGCGTATAAATAAATATTAAGAAATAGTTCAGGGAGATAAGTTTTGAACCAGAACTGGTATTTCTAACAATGACATACACTTAAGGGATTTCTTTTATTTTAATCTATACAACATATAGCATATTATCATGCACAAATACACCTCTTCACCTTTGATATTTTGTCACAAAAAGTCCCTTTTTTATATATTTGATGTAATATTGTGTAAATGGATTTTCCCGGCCAGTAGTTGCTTCCAAATGTGGTCAATTTTTACCGACAATTATCAGCTCTGTCACCTCGCTTATTTTGTCATGAAGTTGCTTTGTGTGCTTTCAGGACTTGATGCCTTCCAGGCTGAGAAAGTCATGGAAACTCTCCAGAAACTTGCACAAGATGGTCATACTGTTATATGTTCTATACATCAACCAAGAGGTTCAGTGTATAGTAAATTTGATGATATCATCTTGCTAACAGAGGGTTCACTTGTTTATGCTGGTCCTGCTCGTGATGAACCACTGGCATACTTCTCAAAATTTGGGTTATCATCTTAATCTTATTTATATTATGCCACTCTCCACACTAGGAATTCTCTTAAGTCTCAATATTATATTACTTAACAACCTTTTTCTTTGTAACTGAGTTCTTTATACTCAGTTTGATAACACGACCATTTCTGTCTCTATTATTCGACAATCTTAATTTAAATTGGTATACTTCTAGCAAAGCCAATAAATCCGGACTAACAATCTATGTGTTCATTGAATCAGTCCAAAATCACAGTCCCTATCTTCATACTGTTTGTTTGTTGCAAACATCTAAATCGGAGTAAAAAACAGTGCATTGAAATAATTTTATATTATTTTGGAAGAGTTTAATAGACATGTGTTGTCATTGTAAGTTTTAAAATTGTTAACCAATCATGAATATCCTTAGTACGACTATGAGGTAATTATCATAAAATCTAGCAAGATTACTGCAGATGGTGCTTTGGGATTGGATGACAGTATGAAAAGCCTTTACATTTCCTGTGCATATGTTGTTTATTCTTTCATCTATGACTTTTTCACTGTTATGAATAATTGGTTGGTAACTGTCCATGTAACAGGTACCAGTGCCCAGATCATACAAATCCTGCTGAATTTTTGGCTGATCTTATATCCATAGACTACAGTTCTGCTGATAGTGTCTACACCTCTCAAAAAAGAATTGATGGTCTTGTTGAGTCATTCTCCCAAAGGTTATCAAGTGTTATTTATGCAACTCCAATTACTGTAAACAATCTCTCGAACAGTAGAAAGAAAATCAGCCAGAGGGCAGTAGCAAAGAAGAAAGGAGTTTGGTGGAAGCAATTTTGGTTGCTTCTTAAAAGAGCATGGATGCAGGTCCTCCCTTTTCTAATTTGTTGTCTGTCTTCCCATAGGATAGGAGAACATGGATAAGTTGCTTGATAGTACCCATATAAAGTTTTCCTCTTGCACTAATTTAAGTATCTCGAGGTTACCTTAAGTCATTTGGCAAGTTATAATCACAAAAGTGGGATTGCTATTTATTGTTTTCACATCTTGTATGTTGTGTGGTTAAATTATTTATTTTCTCCATATTACGGATTTAACATTTTTACTAGATATGTAGTGAAACTTATTTCTCATTCACTGGATTCATGATTGTCTGGCGGATTAGGCTTCACGTGATGCACCAACAAACAAAGTTCGGGCGAGGATGTCAATTGCATCAGCAATTATCTTTGGGTCAGTATTTTGGAGGATGGGAAATTCACAGACTTCAATACAAGACAGAATGGGATTGCTTCAGGTCTGTGATGTTCTTGATTCATGTAGCTTGTTTCTCAATTTTCCTTGCCACTAACATACATTGTACAACAACAGCGAAATGTTTCTATGCTACGTATTCAATTTTATTCTACAATGTGGTAGGAACCCATAGACAGAATATAGTATTTCAGATAGGTAACAGGAAAGGGAGAAAGGACATAATGCTGCAGTTACCGGTGATTGAATTTCAAACAAAAAACATAGAGCAATTCTCCTTCCGAAGGTTTCCCCTTCAGGCCTTTACTAAGGGTTACCCTGTTCACAACTGAGCTAATGCTCTGTTCTCCAAAACTAATAAAACGAAATGACCTCTCTACCTTTTCATTTCCCTATTTATCTATCTAATAATCCTATCTAAATGTCCATGCCAACTTTTTTTTGACTTCCCTTTATTCTTCCAACTTCAAGCAACCCTTAGCACTATGCTTGAAGAAAATCATGTCTACTTTTAGAGTCATGCATATTGTTGTCTGTTGTTAGATTAATTATGCATATTAGAATGATCTTCTATGAGGTAATATCTACAAGTTTTTGACTTCAGAGAACTTTCTTTGTTAATAAACCTTTGACTGTTAATCCTTTGACTTTTGGCACAGAGACCTTTCTGCAAGTATGTACCTGTGTTTTGAGCATACTCAACATGTTAATAAACCACTTATATCTGATCAACTGTCCATTAGAATGTGAAGCTAGTGGTCTTATGTTTTCCAACTATTTTGTGATTAGATACTTGAGGTGCTAATTATTAGTATCAAATAGTTAGTTAGACAGAAAAAATTGGACATAACAATAAGATAGCAACGATAAAGTAACCACGTTATCACGATTGATTATTATTTCATGATGTAAACAAGTAAGTTCCAAGGAGAAAAATGAAAAATATCTAATTTGATATTTCTGTTATAAAATGTTCACTCATCAACACCTATTTTATTTATTTGTCATGTTAGTTTAGTTGATTTTGTAAGGTCAAATTCATAAAGTAATTAGTGAGAATTTTGCTTATTGACATAAATTAAAAAATATTACGGGGACCATCAGTAATTGTAAAGGGATGGTGTTATCCAAAACCCAGTACACTTGACTATTTGTGTTCATCTTTTATCATGTAATTGTCTTGACAATCACTTTGAAATGCTTTAAACCCAAATCTTGTTATGTTTTCAACTCGACAATTTCAGTTGGCTAAGTTTGCTTTCCTCAATTACATGGTGAGGCTCACAGGTTACTGCAATAAACACAGCTATGGCTGCTCTCACAAAGACCGTAGGTGTGTTTCCAAAGGAACGGGCAATTGTAGATAGAGAACGTGCTAAAGGCTCCTATTCCTTGGGTCCCTATCTGTTGTCAAAATTGTTGGCTGAGCTTCCCATTGGAGCAGCATTTCCATTAATGTTTGGTACTGTTTTGTATCCGATGGCACGTCTTCATCCTACTTTGCAGAGGTCAGTTTCTATCTTGGCCTCTACAAGCTATAGTTTGAATCAAATTTTCATATTTTACTTTTTGTTGGGATAGTAGATTGAAAGTTTCTATAATATTTTATATAAAAGAGGACCGAGAAATGTGCATGATTTTCTAAGCTGTTCTTCACAATCCATTATTGCCCTTGTTTCATTTATGAGGATCATTTTTATTTCAATCCCAAAGGCTGTAGCAGGGATATACATATACATAGGGGGTGACCAATGAATGTTCTATTCCTTTTTTCTCTTGATCTTTTTTGTATTCATTATAAAAAGAAAAAAAAAAAAAGAAGAAGCAAGGCACAATGGGGGAAAAGTTTATCCTGTCAGCATCTCTTCATTCTCCGCCTTTCTGCCTTTATCCTCTCGAGGGCTCTATTCCTGTTAATTCTTCCCATCTCTTATAATTAACTTACTAGTTTGATTTTCTAGATTTGGAAAGTTCTGTGGCATTGTCACTATGGAATCTTTTGCTGCATCTGCTATGGGTCTTACTGTTGGTGCTATGGTTCCAACCACTGAAGCAGCAATGGCAGTAGGTCCCTCTCTCATGACAGTTTTTATTGTTTTTGGAGGCTACTATGTCAATCCCGAGAATACCCCTATCATCTTCCGCTGGATTCCTAATTGTTCTCTGATTAGATGGTAAGCTTAGTTCTGATTTATGAGTGAGCAAGAGGAGTTAGCTTCAACTGTATAGCTTGTACTAGGAAACAGAACTTGATTGAGCTAAATATCCTTGCAGAGTTTAATAATGGTTTCCTTTGCTCTGATACTAATGATTACCAAATTGATTTATGCACACTTTCAGGGCTTTTCAGGGAATTTCTATCAATGAATTTAGCGGTCTTCAATTTGACCATCAACATTCATTTGATATTCAAACTGGAGAACAGGTGAGATTAGAATCATGAATCTTTTCATTTCAATTGGAATTAAGATCAGGTTCGATAGAATTGGAAAAAAAGGATATATTGCGACCTTTGTACATCAAAACCTTAGAGAAATCTTATCAAGTATTTAAAAAGGAAAACAAAGCTGGGAAACATGGTTCCTTTTGGGTTTTTGACTAAATATGTACTAGTGTCAGTCATCATCAGTTTTGAATCGACTTGTATTTTTTAATATTATTGAACTATGTTTGTTGCTTGAGTAGTGATGTTTTAATTCTCTCTCCATCATATAAATGGTAATTTTAGAATATTAACCTGGACTGGTAATATGCTCTCACTCAACCATTTTTGTTTAAGTTGAAATTAAATTGTGATCTGTTGTCATCTCTTCGATAAGTGTTTCTGGAATATAGATACTATCACACAATTATACAAATACCTATCTGCATTTCCACTGTTTAGAATATGTGGAAAAAGTAGTAGTTTATTTATTTTCTATGTGCTTTCTTGAATGCTGATCCAACTCACTTGGTATTCCCTTCGCTTTTTCACAGGCGCTAGAGCGAATTTCCTTTGGGAAAAGTAGGATTAGGGATACGGTGATAGCACAAAATAGAATACTCCTATTTTGGTATTGCACCACTTATCTTCTCCTCGAGAAAAACAAACCCAAATACCAGCAACTTGAAACCCCTGTTGACGACAACAAGCCGCTTTTAAAACTTGAGGAGATCAATTCTGAACAAGTTGATCATACACTTGAAGCTCCAACAGTAGGCCAAGTTGATTCCGACCAGCCCCCTGAGTCACCTGGAGTAGATCTTGTTGGCCCTTTTGTCCTCGAAGGTTTGTAATCAGCTGGGCCTACTGCTGTTCATATCAGATATTCATCTATTTATTGATTTATCTAATACAGGTGCTAAGTAGAAAGATACCTTTGCGAAGGATGACCAGCAAATACTGAGACAGTAAGCCGTTTCCTATAGAACAAGACCACATACACAATGTGATAATTGGACAACGAAAACATCAGCTAGTGCTTACAGGATGTTAGTTATTGTGGCCGAATTACAGGCTGTTAGATGTCATAATAAACAGTGATATAGGGATAATCCGGGACTGTCTCATGTTGGTTCATTTGATTATAGTGTTTATTTTCATTTAATGATCAGAGATTATGTGGAATCAACCATGAGATGGGTTTTTCTTGACTTTTACTACCATTGAGGTTGGTCACAGGTTTTTTGTTTCTAGGAACTTAGTTTTGAATTACACTGGCCTAATGGATTATTTCTTCCTACGTAAGTTGTGGGTTTATTTTCCAATTCTAACATGATATTTGGAGGGAGAAAATGAAGGAAAATTTCAGCCGTTGGTAAAAAGTTCCGAAGTCAATAAAGAAGTGGGAATAACAATTTCTCTCTTACAGATTGGATCAAAGTAGAGGGATGGAAAATAACTATTTAAGTAGGAGACGAGTGCAAAACTAAATTTTCTTATTGTTAGTTAAAGGAAAGGATAGAAAATAATTAGTTTACATTCCACTCAATTAATTAGAAATTGCAATAAATATGAATTTTAGTGTTTTTTATTAGAAAGTTGACTAATTTAGTATATACAATAAATTGTAACCGAATGATAATATAAAATCGTGTTATAGTTTCAGTGTATATAAATAGACATTATTTTCTCAACTTATAGGTGGATTATTAAAGTTTTTTCTGATTTGAATATTTAATTGGGACAACTTATTTGTTTCGTTTAAGAATTGAAGTATTACTTTTTCATTAAAAGAATCAAATAAGGTGTTTCTATTTTCTTTTAAAAATTCTTCTTCTTTATCCTTTCCTTTTATTTTCCATAGAATTAAACAAATCATTGGAAGTTAAATAGCTTTGCTATTTCTCGTCCCCAGAGATCTGACATTTGTCACCATCGACTAATTGGATTGCCGTGGTATCACAAGTTCAATTTATCAATTTGTTATTTTTTATTTTTATTAGTTTAATTTACGGATCACGTATTTTATTTTTATAATATATTTATTTTAATTTATTAAATAAAGTTGCCTTGTCAAAACAAAAAATTAAATAGCAGAGTCATTCGAAGCACATTAGCGTTCAACTAATTTAATTCAATATTATAGCGTACGCTTTTCGGCTCGGGCCGATTAACGACCATCCTATGATTGGCTATATTTATTTGATATAAATTGAAGTGTCTTCCAAATTGCAATATATTATGGCGATAATGTTGGGCAGTTATGTATACATTAAACAGAAGAAATGGAAAAGGTTATGCAAGACAAGAAGGTTCTCTTAGCGTAAGAAACAGTCAAATCCAAATAAATGTACACGCTACCTTCTATCCCAACTATATGCTGTTGCCGTAATTCTCAATCTCTCTTTCTTCGTATCTTCATTTTACTTTCCTTAACCTCCAATATCACTTCCCCATATATATACGCATGGCATTATCTTTCCAATCCATTGCAACAAACATTTGATGAGTTGGAAGCATTAAGAAAATGGAAGCAAGGTCTCTATGTTCCACTATGTTCTTATCAAACCCTCTTTCACCCATGTTGTTCTCTAATGTCACAACCACTCGTAGGAGTTTAATCCATGCATCAAAAGGTGACTCCTTTGGACACCACTATGAGGGGAAAATGGTGGACGAGAACATGATCCTTCTGAGAATGCGAATTCGCGAGATTGAGATGGTGGAAATGAAGGGCAAAGCTGGTTCGGATTGGAGTGAATGGGAGAAGAAATATTTTCAGAATTATGATTCCGAGGTATGTGAAGCAGTTGGATTGTTGCAAAGACTCTTAATCAACACCAGACCTTCTTTTGCACTTGTCACTTTTGCTCTTCTCATGCTAGCCACGTCCATGTCAATCTTCCAGCTTTTCTTTCATTTCGTAGCATTTGTCAAAGGAATCCTATGAATCTCAAAAGGGCAATGGATTGAGGTCACAAATGTTGTTCTTACTTTGATGTAGAAATTATGATGTGTAAAACTAACAAAATTCATTATTTAGTATTAACGTCGTTTTCCCAAATGCAGACACTTTGGGAGTAGGTCAGATATAATGCATGATAATATATGCTCTTTGATTATTACTAGAATAATATGCTGCATGATTTGTATCATCATCACCTTCATCGATTTCATGTGTCTGTGATTTAAAGTTTAGGGTAAATATTTATCAACTTTATTAAGGATGAACAATTAGAAATAAGAGGCAATACTGTTTTTGAGTCAAAATACTCTCTAATTCTTGTATATTCTCTTTTCCACTCTAATCTCGACTCTTGAAAATTTTCCCAAAGTTCAGCTTTTCCACTATTGAACAAACACCAAAAAAAAAATTAACAATAAAACCAATACTTATCATCCAACACCACACTGTGCCAATTATGGAACTACCTCCTCCTCAATAAGATTCTCTATTAAATCCATATTATTTCTCTCACACAACTTATCATATTAAAATTTTGTAATTTATCTATTTTAAAAATTTCCTTTTATAATTTTTTATATAAATTTTACCCATTATGATATTTTAAATTAAATAAGGGAAATAATTACCACTTTATGATAAATATAAAAAAGATGAGTGTCATTTAGTAAGAAAATAAAATAATATATATAATGTAAGTATCATTTTATTGAAAAAATAAAATAGGTAAATATTTATTTTTAAATTAAAGAAAATATGAATGTCATGTAACTTCAAAAACAGTAAACATAATTTTCCCTTAAACATAATTATAGAAACAACATATAGAATTTGAATTCAAGCTCATGCCTCGCAACTTATGTTTGTCGTAAGAATTTTGATTAAAGACGCATAATTAATCCTTATTCTATAAACATCTCATGTAACCTATTCTGAATCTATTGTTAATTTTGGAGAATTATATGTGCACATATTTGGTGTGTTTTTTTTTCCTGAAAGAGAAAGTTGGGATCGGAAACAATAACAGGCTGACGAAGCAAAAGCATTTAAAATTTCAGAAATGTAACTTTTAGTCAATGGATATTTTAACAGAAAGTATGTAAATATAGTCACAACTTCATACATATGGAAAAAGTACACTTTTTCTAGAATGATGAGTTTCGTATCAGAGAAGAACTATCCCTTCTTAATTACCCTGTTCTTTTACGTCGTTTGCTCCATATTTGAGATTGTAGAGAAGGTCAAATTTTCTAGTCTCTTTGACAACGTGCATGGCCGTAACTGTAAGCAGCTTTTTCAATAGAAGTTTACTTCTTCCTCAAAATCCAACTCTATACGGCTGAGCTCGGAAGTACAATTATAACGAGTTTGTTAGATTCAATAAGAATAATGCTTTCATTCCTTATAATAGTTTTAGGTTTCGTTGGCAAATAATAATTAATATATAAATAATTAGCGATCCAATATCATATAATATGATAGTATTTTTTTTAAAAAAAAATAGACTTTGATTAAAAAATTTATTTTAAACTTAATTCAACCGCACAATATTATTTGTAACATTGTATTTACATTATTTGTAAAATTTCATCAAATAAGATATGTTTATAGGTGTAACAAATGGAATGAAGCAAGAAACCATTTCAAATACCAACAAACATTAATAATGTCCAACCTATAAGTGCGAAAGTATTAAGATAATTAAAATTGAAATTATATATAAAATTTTAAAGAGTTTATAAAATTGTATATACGGTAAATTTTACTTTGTATATATATATATATATATATATATATATATATATATATATATATATATATATATATATATATATA
>Ga0099824_1002339_pt1 | contig 27696 bp, 10 predicted proteins | sample SiratrowhiteBW_FD_76837 | JGI IMG/M metagenome (GOLD analysis project Ga0099824, IMG submission 76837) | Root nodule microbial communities of legume samples collected from California, USA - Siratro white BW | ecosystem: Host-associated > Plants > Roots > Nodule | place: USA: California...
AGTTAAAAATAAATATTAAAAAAAATAATTTTGTTAAAAAAAAAAAAAAAAAAAAAAAAAAAAATCTTCACCAAAAAAAAAAAAAAAAAAAAAAAAACCACGTTAAAAAACTTCCAAATCTATCAAATCTCGGGGAATATATATTTCCATTAAGTGAAAAAACAATCATTTTTACTTTTAAAAAAAAATATTAATAAGCATGATACTGTTAAATCTACTACTCACTATGGATGAAACCTTCTTGATAAGGTCATTTGAGGAAGTAACGTAATATTGATAAGGGCATTTGAGGAGGTAACATAATATGAAGAAATAACTTGGTTTGAGGCATAAAGATTTGAGAATAAATCCAAAATATGTTATTCAATTTTGTCTTTTTTTGAAAAGAAAATACTAGATCCAGAAAGGACAATTGAATATAGCATAAAAATACTTTAAAATACTAGAAGAAATACTTTATTCTTAATATTATTAATTTTATTTTTAATAATATTATTATTGTTATTAATATTAATATTTTTAATATCATTAATATTATTAATATTATAAATAATATTATTAATATCAATATTATTATTGATATTATTAATATTAATATTAATATTAATATTTTATTCATATTATTAATATTATTATTTTTAATATTAATATTATATTTAATACTGTTGTTATTATTTGTTATTATTAATGGTGTTAATATCATTATTAATATTATTCTAACTAATAATAATAATATAATAGTACTATAGTAGTTAGGAGTGTGATGAAAGTAATATATAGAGATAAGGTAAGGTAGGGCTGAGTTACAACTCTTTAAATAAAACATATAGCTCACATATGTTTTTATCTTTTGTAAGGGTTGGATGTTGATAAAAAAAGATATAATCAAAGTGTGATTGCAAAATTTATCTTCTGTACATTGTAAGTTTTGACTTTTTATCATAACATACATTAAGAATAAAAATAAGGAAAGTTTCACTTTTTTTATTGATTCACTCAAGCTATTAAGTTAAATTTAATTATCCTTTAAAAAAATTCTAGAGTTCAGCTATTATAAATTATATTAAAAAATATTTTTTTTCTTATTACTTTTAATTTACACGAATACATTATTTCTCTTAAAAACCGTTAATCTCTCTTAAGATCAAGGTCACCAAGTATTATTTGATATTAAACCACTTTTAATTTTCTCAAGTATTATTCAGCTATAATTCCTAGCTATAAATAAAAGAATATTTGATAGAAAACTGTAGGAATAGTTCTCGTGGAAATGATAGAAGGAATCATTCCTAATTACAATTTTAACTTCACAATATAACTCTATGAACTCTCAAAGGTTAAAAGGTGTGGGACAAGATCTCATTCTGATAATTTTCGAGAAGGTTCTTATTAATTTGTAATAATTATGTATTGTTGCATTGTTATCCTTCATGTTATATAAATTTCAGAAAAATCATTTTAAGTGTTAGCTCCTTGAAGTTGTTCTTTTTAATGTCTTCGTATTCTTCTAGAAAATTACTCAAATAACTTTGATTATTTTTTTCTTGTTATTTTGCTTATGAGCATATTTGATTTTTTTTATCTATTAAATCAAGGAGGGAAACATAAAGGATATGAAAAATATTTTCTAATGAAGAATAAATAATATATTTGTTTTCATGTGTAATATTATTTCATTAGAATTATATTTTTATCTAAAAAATTCTCATAATAAACATTGCCATTAAATTTCAAGACAGACTACTTAGGTAAAAAAACCAAACCTAATGAGTAGTATCACCAAAAACCTTTTTGTATTTAAGTTTTGTCCAACGTTATTCATGAGATCATATAACCCAACCACTTAGTGTGTGTGTATATATATAACCTTAAGTAAAATATATACCACGTTATTGATTACATTTTAATCAAAATAATGCAAAAAAATAAACAACATAAATTATTAAAATTATAAATTTAAGAACTAATTGTTTAATAAAATATGTGATTTTTGTATTATTACTTAATTTTTATTACCATAGAAATTATTTAGTTATTATAATAATTACTCTATTAAACATATATTTGTATAATATGAAAAATATGAGTGAATATAGATGTCATCAATTGAGGTCAATCAATATAATGGTTCTAAATATTTCATCTCAAATAAAATAAACCGAATTAAAGTAGCATTAACCATGGTTTGTTGCGCTACCTTGGGCATCGTTTGATTTTTGTTTTCAATGCAGGGATATTGATTCATTCATCTATCTATATGCAGACTCACATATTCGAACCTGCAATGCGAGGAAAATCTAAACCTAACTTGGATGAAATTGAAGAACAGGTTGTGCAGTGGTTAGGAATGAATATGATGAGTACAAAAAATATATGAGTTGGGTAGCATGCCAGATATTGGGCATAATAATAGCAGTGATTTTTCTTTGGTAAAAAATGAGAAAAGGGTATCTCAGATAGAATCACCACCACTGGCACAGTACTTGGATTCTGTGGAAGCACACGTGTTTTTCTTCTCACGGTTTGTTGGTGCGTTATTAGGCGACCACGGTAATTAATTGGCAACTTGAAAGGTCAGAAAAACTGAGAAATGGCCCAACTTCTCTCTTTTATGGACCATATATAGTGTGTACTACAAGTTGGTGTCGATTCTTTATTTTTGTTGGCTACTTTATATCTGTTGCAGGGTTCTGCAGAGTGGTCCTCAACAAAATGTACAATTGAAATCGCACCACACGAATGGGTGGTAAGAGCATGTAATCTGAATCCCTATCTTTCTGCCTTCTCACTCCCTCTCAGTAACAAAGTACATCATCACCTCTTCCTTCTACACCTTTTTCTTGTTTTTCTAGGCACCATCACACATTCTTTCTTTCTTCTTCATTTCCCATTTGTCTAATTTGCATTCTCTTTTTCTTAACATTCATCATCTTTAATTTTAAGTTATTGATGATCCCAAGACTTCATTTTATCACAAACTTAAAAAATCAAACTTTAATTCATTATAAGTAAAAGTTATTTAGAGATCCGTTTTTAACTACAAAAATTAAATGATTGTTAATTATGATCAAAATAATTACTAAATTATGTTTTGATTGCTAATAATTATAAATAAAAGTAATAATTGAATTTAATTATCAATGTCAAGTTAATTAATATCTAATATTAATTATTAATATTTTAATCACTTAAATTATTAGATTATAAATCTGACTTAATTAGATATCAATTTAGAATATAAATTGACTAAAATCTTAATAATTAATGTTGGATATAAGTTATCTTAACTTAAGTGGTTACTAAATTCAATCATTATTTTACTTTTTTAATTATTTTACAACCAAATCCTAATTTAATTATTATTTTAATCATAATTAACAACCATTTTATTTAACAATTAAAAATTTGTTTCTAAATAACTCTTATTATACTCACTAATTAATAAAATTGTTTATGCATGTGTTAAAGTGTAATGAGTATAAATTTGTAATGTCTATATTAATTACTTAATTTTTGCCTGATATAAATAAATACAAAGCCAAAATCTTTATATTTAATATCATTTTGTACGGCTATCTGAGTTTTAAAATCCTTAAAATCCAATTCAAAATTGTTATTACATACCTGAAATGTGCAGATATAAAAATTAGAGCAGAAGGTTGGCGTACAATAAGTACTGTTAAATGGGCATTAAATTTAGATGCTAGTCTCACATAAGTTATTTTTTTTTATCATTATCTTTTTTTCTTTAAATAACTGTTAAAGATGAGTTATATTTTGAAATACATAAACTAAAAAGAAATTGAGAGTGGAGATAAAAATTCATTTTTAAAAATTATTTTATTTTCGTAAGCGGGTGGTTACTATCACAATATTCTAATTAATCAAACAACTAAAAAAGGTTCAAGACAAACCCTATATATATATATATATATATATAGATGATAGAGGACACACACAAAATAATAAAAGGGAATAAAACTTTTATATCCTTCATTGGTTCTGCTACAATGCAAACTTACAAATTAACAGAATATAATTTAATATTAAGTGTGTCAAGTTTTTCGCGCAATTAATTACACGAAATCCAAATATCACAAATAGTTTTACACAATAAAAAAGCAAATTACAAACACTTTTATCGCATGAATTACACATCACATGGATTTATAATAAAAATTCTTAATCTGAAAAGTCTATCTATAATTGACAACTTATTATGAAATAAAATCCGTTTATCAATGTTGTTCAATAAAGTTAAGATCTTCTTGACCTAGTTGAAAGTGAAATTGATAATCAGGCGTTTGTTAGGATATTTTGCATATGGCTTTTGTAATCTTGCGGTGTGATTATTGTATATACTTAAATTAATTTGAGTCACACACGTTTTCATCAACTTAGAAAGTGCAAATTGATTTTCAGAATTTTAAACAGCTATAAGAGGTTGCCAGTTGACTGGTTTATTTATTCAAAACTGACTTTGATTGGTACGCTTGCATAATACAGAAATAATATATTTATTTGTGTGTATCACTAGAATTGATTATACGTGAACTTTCCAAAAAAAATAAAAAAAAGCTCAACCATTGATTGTTAAAAGGAATGATTTTTTTTTTCAACCTAAAAGCTTAATGCAATCATGAGTAAAAAGGATTCAATGAGAAATAAGTTGTCAACATAACTATCATATTTTTTTCACATTACTATTTACTTTTTACTCAAAAGTATCCACTCATGCATATCAATTCAAATTCTCCTAAAATGTATTCTGGGTCATAAATAGAAAAGGAAAGAAAATATATCATTTAATTATTTCTTTTATATTTAACTTTTCAAAATTACTGCTAGTTTAAAAAGTAAGTCTTTTTTTCCTGTAAAAAAAAAAGGTTAGTTCGTTTTTTTGTTCTGTTGAATAAATACTCTTCTTAATGCAGAAGAAGAGATGGGTGAGTGTTTTTTGGTTGTTATAAGCACTTGTTAAGAGGATATGTTGGTTAGAGGTCGTTTCTTCATGGAATTTATCTAAGATACTATTTTAGGATGTGTCTGGATAACTTGTTTATAATCACTTATAAGACAAGAAAAAAAATTAACTAAAATTAATTTATATACAAATTAAAAATTTAATGTTGGAAAATCAATATGAAGGAATATCTATAAAATTAACTATAAGATGAATTTAAATTTAAAAATAATTTATTTTCCCTTTCTATATTTTTCTCTTAAAAATATTTTTGAAAATTCATTTAAACATATTTTTTCAATAGTTTTTGTCGTAGCTTTTTTTCTTCATGTTATGGTGGGTTAAGCAAGCATGGTTTCGTTATTTACTATGGTCATAACAGGTCTTAAGGTTAACAAGACAAGTATTAAGGTTAAAAAAAAACTAAGAGGTACTTACATATGTTAATATTAGTTGTTGATAAAATTTTCACATCCACATCTAATGAAATATGAGTGGCTTCATTTCTGTGGTCTCATTTTTCTGTATATGTATCTATCCACTGCTTTTTATTCTTTCATAATGATAATATCTACGCCATTCTTTGACATCCCCATGATATGTCACAATTCTCATTCTTCCTCTCATAGTCAAAACAATTATTTTCCTAAGTCGTGAAGATAATGAACTTCCTTGGAAGAATTGAAGGTAAAATATCTACTCCATATATGTGCAATTTGCATCGATCTCAAAGTTAAAGTGGGCCTTCATTCTGGGCACGTCCTTTAATACTAACAACAACACGAGCAACTACCCTTTGTTCATGCAAACTTTCTCTTTGCCAATAAGGTCACCCTCAAATGAGATGCTTCAATCTGAGAACAAGGGGACCATAGTAACATTCATTTACATGTGGGGGGTTTTCATTGCAAATATGCACCATATTTATATGCCCAAAATAAAGTAGAAAACTAACTGACGTTACCTTGAATGTTTGCCCGTTAACTTTGTCTCTCGATTACGTAACATCATCAGCGACGTTTCAAGGACATATAACAAGAAGATAACTTTACATCATATTGTTTGAGATTTGTGCATGCAAGTGTATATATTCGTAGAAAAGTGACAAAAGGAATTTACGCAGAAACTATTGGGTAGGTACTAACTTTCAAATCTTTAATCATGGGAGAACATTATGACATTTAAAATGGTTATAAAAAATTGCATGCATACAACTAAATGAGATGGAGAAAAATTTGAAGATAGATTCTACAAGTTTTTTTAAGTTTTGAGACGTTGGAAAAGTTAGAGGAAATAATTGTCAAAGTATTATTGAGGACTCGTGGAAGCATTTTTTACATGTTTTAACGCATTAACTTATAGTGATTCACTATTTAAATGGTTTAAATTGAAATGTCCATGAATCCATTACATTTATTGGGTTTCTAATATAAAAAAAATGAGAAATGCGTAAAACTTCAAATTCTAGACTCGGACTTCAACCTTCCCTCTCCTTATTTAGGTTAGAAATCATACTATAGATGTGTAATTGAGGTGATCTTGGTCTGTCTGAAAATCTTAAACATAGATCGATATTTTTTACGAAGAGAATTTGATCAAATTTAAAATGTCTCATAGGAAAATATAAAATAAAATTTGGAGTTAGGCTAAGTGTTGTCTTGACAACTTAACATAGGCTCGTTTTTTTCTTTTTTTTACTGAATTGTGAGTTGTAAACATTATATGAGGTTGGTTACATTTTCAAGGACAAAACTATCACAAATGATAAAAAAGTTAATTTTAATGGTAAGACATCCAACGGATGACAAATGATGATAAATATGAAAGGATCCAGTGAAAATAAATTAGTAAATTTATCTTAATTTTAATAAACACGATTTATGAGTTATTTTCTTTTACTATCCAAATTTAAGATTTTCAATTGGTTGAATGAAAATACAAATTAAAAATAACCGTAAAAATATTAAATATTTGTATAATAATCATGATTAGAAGAAAACATTTTTATATTAATTTTAAATAAAATTTTGATTTTCAAAATTTACCTTAAAAATAAAATTTACAATTTTTTTGAATTTTCTTGTGTGATTTTAAGTAATTTCTAAAGGATACATTTTTAATCAAGCACCAGAATTTCAATAAAATATCAAGTGTAAGAAATTGGCTAAAACTATAAATTCAAACTTAAAAATTAGTTTATGGAAAATCCAACATGAAACGAACTATTGTATGTGAAGTAAACATAATTAACGTGAGACATTGAAAGCAATGTAAATAAACCTAATGAATATGTACACAATCACATTTCATTAATCATATCTGATGGTGTTAACGAAATTTGAATGTTTATGTCTAAACTATCACCCTCTAACGTACTACTAAAAATCCCTAACTTATAAACCTTGTGGTGAGTTATTTCTACAAAATGTCTATGTATATGGGGTACCTACATTTCATCAACAAATGTCTATTTCTACTTTGGGTAAGCAAATGTGTCCATATGACCACTTTCTTTATTGCAATTCCAATTTGATTTATTTTGTGATAATTGGTTCTTTGATTTATCTTATTTGATAAACTAACCACACATATTTACTTACTTTCTCATCAATATTGTCTAAAATTCAATAATTACTCATATTATAAACTTCATCAATTTTATTTCGTAGGTGCTAAGTAAATTTAAAAGAACATTTTGAAGTATTAAGGATGAATTTGAGAGAGTGCAAATGAGTAGATTAAACATAAAAGTGAGTAGAATGATTTAATTTATAAGTATCTACGAATTTATCTATAAACAATGTATTTATATGTAATATTAAATTTACTTATCGATTATAACTTATATTTAGTTATTTACAAATCTTTTTATAAATAAAATCTGTATAAAATAAATCCATATGTACATTCCGTAAATAATGTTAAATTTTCTACAAATAAAAATCATATATAAATAAATTAATAATTTCTTATAGTGTTATTTTTTTCTTCCAATCCCTGACTTATATATGTTGACCAAAGTACGTTCTATCATTGTCTTCTTTCCAATTCTCTTATAGTCTTACAAAACTTGTTTCCAATTCTCTTATAGTCCTATAAAACTTATTTCTTCTAATGAGTTCTTCAAGTTTTCTTTTTTAATATTTTTTAGAATACAATAAATTGAAACACTATTTTAACCCTATTACATACACAAATAAAGCAAATTCAAACACTATCCTACCCCTAATCCCACCATACAATTAGGAATTTGAAAACACTACCTATAAAACAAAACCCCTACAATGAACTCAAACCCACCTAAAAGAGATAATGAGCTCTCCAAGTTAAATGATCCTTTCCTCCAAATATATAAAAGACCCTAACTTGATTTATAACGAGAGAATAAGTCCCTTCTAATTTTCCCTTCTCATATTGATTTACATATCTATAAAAAAGTTTTGAAATTGAACTAAAAATAATTTCAAATATACTTTTATCAAATACATTTTGTTGTAATATTATATTTAAAAATAAAAAAAATAAAAGTATCGTCATTATTGAGACTGGTTAGAAATTAAATTTTTTATTTTTATCAGTGCTCATCTTCCCTTCCTCTTCTGTCACCACCCCATCACATGATCAACGTTAGGACTTTTTTTGTGTTAATAGCATTTTCTCATCATTGCAGTTGTTTCCTGCCCTTTTATGAGAGGATTTACTGTTCTTTTGAACACATAATTTATTTGTTTTAATCGTATATAACAAAGTGTTTCCAAATTGGCTCACCTCTCCAATAATCTACCTGTGAGTGAAAATAAACATCATCAGAAAATTAACATAGGTCATGATTAAAAACACTCATATCTTATTTAATATACAGACTTGTTAATTAATTTTGTTGCTACTGATTTATAAGATAAGAAAAATAAAAGCTTTTAATAATAATAAACAGAAAGCAACAAAAATCAGATTTAAATGGCACGAGAACCCACCATTTATGCACCTAAAGGATAAAGGGTTTGGTACTTGTAGACATAGAACCATAGCACACACAAACATATGCATGAACCTAACATAGGACCATGATGGATATGTGCACTTTGTCCATAGGTTAAAGACCCTATAAGAATTGTCCTTTGAAGTCCTTAACTTTAAACTTTGAAGCTTGAAGGGTACGATCGATGTCATTGTTGTCGAAAATTAAGGTTTGGACCACAAAGGCCATCTTTTCACCTATTCAATTCAATTAGCATACTTGATCCACTGAATTCAGCGATATACTATATATATCTCTACAATTTATTTATTTATTTATTATCAATAGTTGTTTCCCATTCAGAAATTGGTTCTTAATTCAGACTCAACATGTTTAATTTTTGGTCTGTAGGCAAATTTTCCTTCAGTTATAAATTTTGTTTTCACGAGTAAGAAAATAAGAACTTGGTCATACGTAGGCAGAAAACTAACCAAACCAGAAATTGAATTATAAACTATGGAATCGTCCATTTTGGTATGCAAAAGATAGTATATTTAAAAATATTATAGAAACAAAATTCCAGTTTTTTCTTTTCATATATATAAAAAATGGAAGAGAAATAATATTGTTTAACTATCCACCAAGTATACAAACCAACTTTTCATTAAATAATGGAAATAATCAAAATTTACTTTTTACAATTTTATATGTATATGTATATTCTTTCATGGTACTACTTGTATCTTTTATATGAAATGTTTTGTTCCATATAAAAAAAAAAAAAAAAAAATAGAGTTGTTAAGTGACTAGCAACGCTGGTGATTTTGCAATTAATGGCAACTTCAACAAAAACATTAACTTTCAGATGTACAAACACATCTGGGACAGAAATGGGAAAGAATCCAACAATTTAACTCCAACATGCATGCACCTTTGCGTTTCAAAATCGGACTAAAGTACTTGATCAGACAAGAAAACTAGTGAACTAACCAAATAGTATTCAAATATCCAACTACAAAATTAGTGTAGATTTTTGTGTAAAGAACTAGAAGATTGATCAAAAAATGGAAAGAATGAAAAAGGACAAAAAAAAATAGTTTACAGTAAATCAATCAAAAAATGAATAAGACTAGAGAGCAAAAATTTTACTACAAAATTTGAATAACCTTGTTAATTTAATTATATGTTGAAGACATTTGATGAAACGGATGGGTTAACTCCAACTGCTTGAATTAGGTAAAAGTTAAACACGAACAACTATGCAGTAAAGTACTTAAACCAGGAATCTATTTCGCTATTATGTTTAACAAACTTGATTAGGAAAACTCCCTTCCATAAAAAAAAAAAAAAGTTTAAATATATATATATAATATTGTTCAATAATATATGATAACATTTTTTTAGTTTCATTAAATTTTATTTGTTTTGAGGAAGCAAATATATTAATCGATAGTTGAGTTACTTATAATACTCCTGTGTACACTCAAAAACATATTTAACCAAAAAAAGACATGAAAATATACATCGAAATATTGTCGGGTTGACTCACCAGTTTTAAAAAAGTTTCAAATTTATCATTTCATTCCAATGAATTTCAATGGTTCGCTTCTGATATGATTGATTCCGATGGAGTAGCTGGTCATGTGTCTATTGGTAGAGATTTCTAGTTCCTGTGTCTTGATTTCACACGTAATTACAGTGTGAAGAGAATCACGGCTTCAACAATTGATCATCTTACGTAATTTTTTTTTTTATAAAAAAACAACTTTTTAAATAGCAATAAATCTTCTTAAAACCCTTCTAAAACAAAATAAAGAAGATTTATTGATAATGAACTTGATTGTTGGGTTCCTCAGATATTCTATAAACATATTACCCACTGCCCCAGGTAACTTTCACTCACTTGTCGCTGTTCATGACAGAGAGAGAAAAAAAAGAAAAGAAAATCATTCAAATTTGTGTGTTCTTTGAGTTTGGCATTAAATATGGTACAGAATAGTATCTAAATTTGGTAGTTGTAAGTTAACGACGTTCACATGAATGATGTCTCCTTTCATTTACTTCAATGACTGAACAATGGTCCACATCCATAATAATTCAAGATGTTGACACTAGAAACTGTTCAAGTCTCATATTTGACTACTAACTATATAGTCATTATCATTATCATAATTATTCTATGCATAATTCACTGATACCTAAATCTTTATAGTGATCAAGATGTTTGATACATGTTTTCTTTCAGCAATATCAATTATAGAAGAGAACAAAAATGGATAGCTTTTGCAGTTTAATTAGACATCTTTTTTCCTGGCATTAGGATTCTAATCAATCAAAACCCTTCTGAGGGATCTAACTAATTGAGATAAGATTCATTTCCTTGTCATCGTCCCGACAAAATCATTCTCCTGTGTCAAATTTCAAGTGGTACCAGCTTTTACGTTGGTTTTCATTGTACTACCCCTTCTGAGAAATAATGATTCATGTTTGTGTAACATAATAACATGCATAGTCTCCTTTAAAATTTCTATCTTGTGGTAGATTTATACCAGACATAATTGAAAAGCAGTGCAAGGTCTTTCTCTGTTTTATGACTACTGTACCTTGCCTTCATGCATTTCTAAGTGGTCCAAAAGAAGCAAGAAAGCAGATTCTGTTGCTCTGTGCCTTAATCTTCCTCCATGACTTTTTCTCCACATTAACTTATATTGACCTTTTCTTATCTTAAATGGTTAAGAGTGGAGAGGGGCCCTTGGATGGAAAGTGGGTGAAACAAAACCCTTCTTCCTAAACCCCACAAATAGACCACACATGCATCATCATAATGCATCTCAAAACTCTAAAGCTGAGTCAAGTATAAACCAAGAAAATGAATCAAAACTAGGTAGTCTATTGTGTTTATTACATGACATATGTTCATTTTTTCTATTGGCTTTATTTCTGAATTTCTCCTTATGGATTTTCCTTGTTTTTCAGTTGATATTATTAATATTAATATTAGGGTACTATTTTATGTTATTATTGAAATACTATTATAGTGCAACTTTTTTCAAACCAGAACAATTGACCTTCCTTTAGAGATCTATTGTACCCCAACTCCTCAATTGTATGATCATTTTTGTCTACAAGACAGATACATCATACATGTATTCTCACAAACTAGTTTATGACAATTTCTTATCTATATATGGATGAATTTGACATATAATAGCGAACTATTGTGTTTGTAAATTATTTTGGTACATGAAATAGAAAAACAACGCCAGAGTCAACGCTTTAAAATAATCAATCCCGTTTTTATAATATAATATTTTCTATAAAAAAATAACACCTTTTGAAATATATCCCTATTGTTTACTTTAAAAGGGTGGCATATGCAATAGATATGCCCAAGTGGGATGTTACTTGCTATTGTTGGTTATAATCATCCTGCATTAGCACCACGATTGGTTGCGAGTCAAGAGGCTAAAAGGTCTTTGATGATGATGTCCTTTGTGGGGGCAATTCCATCATTCTGATCAATCTACATTTGTCAAATTTTTAAATTGATTGGAAGTTTGTTTCATATCAAAGAATTATTGATTAGTGATTCATTAAGTTTTTAATGTTTGGATTTCAAACTTAAATGAAAAGGTTGAAGAAACAATTTTACAATAGTTCTAGTAATTAAGAAAATTAATTTTAACTTTTAAGAATAATATAGTTATTATAAAAATAAAATTTTATATTTATAAAGAAAAGATAAAAAAATAAAACAATGATTATTTTAAAATACCATATCCTTATTATAATATAATTACATTAAGATAAAAAAAATAATGAACTCTTATCATATTAAAAAATGTCATTAGTTCCTATGTCAAAGACTCAATTGGTATTATAGGTAACTCGTTCACTATATACTTTTTCAAATTATCTCTTTAGATGATTTACACTGTCTCAAGTGAAATAGTTTAACTTATCTATCCAAATATGTTCTGTGTTTGTAAAATCAATGTTTCTTAGGACGAAGGTTTCACAATCCTTTAGGTGTTAAGCCTAAGACATTAATACTTCTAATGATCAATATTTTCTAATCTGGACAGTTTACAATTTCTCTATCATCAAAAATAAAAGACCATCCTTCAAACATTTAATGTTTCCTAGGAAAAAACAGTTCAAATTTAAATCTTGATATATATATATATATATGTGTGTGTATGTATATAAAATATTTATTAGTAAACTTTTATCACCTACAATGATCTTACACATTTTTTACTCTAAAAAAAAAAAAAAATGTGTGACAAACCCACCACTAATTTATATTCCTTCTCCATATTTGGGAGGAAACTAGAAATGGTTAACCAAGCATCAAACAGTTTTAGATATTTATTTATGGCAGGATTAGTTTGAAGAAGTTGCAATTTTGAAATAACAAAATGCAGCAACATATTGGCTTATTATTAGCTTTTTTCTTTTAAAATTTTCATTATTGATTTTTTTCAATATTATTTAGTGGGTTTTTTTCTCCTTCATATTCCTATCTGATTAACTACATAGTAAGGCATTGAAAACATTTGCAAGAAGGCTCAATCTGACCCAGGTTGAGAGGCTAATAAATTTAGAAATAATTATATACACTCAAACACAATTTCTTACACATACTTTTATTATTTATTAATCATAGAATTATAATTTTTGCTTATTCTTTTTTAATTTCAATCATAACTTTATAAGTTTTTAAGCATACTTTTGGTTTCTGTAAAATAAAGATTTTTAATTTTGATCCCTATATTTTTTTATTTATTTTCTATTTTTCTAAAGTTAAAATTACTATTTTTTCTAGTATTATTGTATGAAATCCTTTAGTCATTTATATGCTACTAAACATCTCAAGTGGAAATACTAGTGTTATCTAAAATTTTTATAAAGTTTTTAAAAATAAATGTTAAGGTACAATATAATAATTTTAAACTTTAGAAAATAAATATTTGATATAAACTAAATAAATAAAATTTCATTTTATATAAACTACTCATTTCAAATTTTAAAGGTGCAGCAGATAAAAAAAACTTATAAAGTAGCATAGTGTAGTAGGCTACTAGTAATTGAGTTATTTGAAACGTTTATATACCAATTTTTTGTCCGGGTCAGTATTTAGGTCCTAGTTTTTGTCAAAAAGTGGGTTTTTACTTCCTGCAGCCATTTTTTAAAAAGTACCCATATTTTACACATTTTGATTTATAATTTCCTTAACTTCAAAAGTTTCATTGTTGTCCTACTCTCCACTGGTGCCCTATGAACTCTTGCTTTGGACGTTACATTTTAGTAAAAAATATTATTGGATGATATAAATCTTAAAAAATTGGAGGAATCTTGATTAACTCAAAACTTTACGAAAGAACTCACAAAGTTTATGAAAGATGTATGCATAATGAATCAAATTATAGACTCTCAAAAGATATGGATAACGATAAATCACTACTCAAAAAAGTTTTTCAAGATAATAATTAAAGTAAAAGAAAAACTTTCTCAATACTTTCTAAAAAAATATATCTCAAAATGATTTTATATATTCTTGATTCACAAGAAAAATTAGCACTTAATTATTACCTAACTATGTACTACTATCAAAAGAATGAAGATTCACTAAAATATTACATGTAATTAAGAAGAATATAAGTAAATGTAAGACTAATTAAGCTAATGACTGCACTTCATTATTTATGTTTAATATTTTATTAACTCCTAATTTATATTAGTATAGGAGTGATTTCTTGAATTCAGAGAAAAGTACATCAAGCTACTTACATGAAACACAACAAAAGTTTCTTAATTTGAGAATGAGACATGTAATGCAGTTACAACTTTCTCATCCACTTGAAAGTGACATGTAGAAGTTAGAAACTTTTTATGTATCTCTTTGATCAACTAAATTTTGTCCAAAACATTTGAAAGGGAATGTGAAGTAGTTACAACATTCACATGTGTAACATTCCAATTATTATTTAATTATTTATTATTTATTTATAAATTATGAGTACTTTTTTTTAGAGAAAATATAACTCATAATATCAATTCACAAATATAAATGTATACATCTTTTATAGATATTTGTATTACAAATAACTTCACCATAATAGAATTTTACATCATAATGTAAAATTATCCATTTTATATGTTCTAATACATTAGAACTAGGTTCTTCATAAGTCAATTATCTAGAAAATCTTTCAAAGATTCTTTCTTGACAACTTTTATTGAGCAGGTTCTGCATCTACTCATACAACAGGCACATATGAAAGAGAAACATGAAAGGAATGAGGTCTTTATAAGTCTTAAATATTAATCTTAATAAACTTAAGAAACAATGGGGCTATAATCACAACCAGAAATAATGATGCATATAATTTGACTTAAAACCACAAGAATTACTCTCACTTTACCAAACATATGGATCCATATACCACCACTTTTGATGACCCACATGGACATCAAGAGCCTTTTGGGAAATGATTAGGTAGTTGAGTATATTTTATCAAAACATTCACAATCATAATATTTTTCTCTATAATTATGGTATCTGCAAATAAAAGAGATATATATACTCACGATCTAACCTTGGCGATGCTGAACAGGTATCGGACATTATCAAGTTTGGCTTGTGAGGCGCTACCCTAACCATCTAGATATTCACATACTTGAATACTTCATTAGATATTCCTAAGACTTTTTGGCCATCATCATATTTATGACATTTCCATCAAACACATAACACAATGAAATAAACTGATAAAAATAAATTAAATAAATAAAATAAACAGGAATAGTAGGAAACTAGACATAAAATAAATAAAGTAATCAAAATCAGTGCGAAGCTGGAGATAAAATAAATAGGACGGGCTAGTGCATAACTGAAGATAAAACAAATAAAATAAACAGGATGAGTGAGTAATTGGAGATAAAAAAATATAGAAACAAATAGAGTAAGATAATATATAGTTCAAGACAGGTTAAAATAATTAAAACATAATAAAGCAAGCATAAACTTATTAAGATTAACATAGATAAAGCTTAACCACACTCTCCTCTTACCTTTTAATGGAGAGACACACTAGAAATAGAACTAGAAGTGTTTATTTCTCTTGTTTCAAATTTCCTTACTCTCTCCCTCTCTTCCTCTCTCTTTCTCTTTCTCTCTCCTCTTTCTCTTCTCCTTCTATCTTCTCTCTTTCCTCTTTTTCTTCCTTCTCTCTCTCATCCCTTTCTTCCTTCTCCTGAAACTTCTTCTCCCACTCCCATCTATTTATAAGCCAATTGTTATTTTATTTTATTTTTTTAAATCATCATTGCATCAATTAATGAAGAGATAAGATTCTCTTAATCTTATCTTATATATATATATATTTTAAAAAAACAATCATTACATTCCTTAATCTTATCTCATTCTTCTTTTTATTTTATATATATATTTAGAAACTTCATAATAATAATTATATATAAATTATATATATATATATATATATATATATATATATATATATATATATATTTGTAAAAAAATATTTGGTTTATTTCTAATGTTCAAATGTTATTTAAAATACAAAAGTACTTTAAAATTTAAAAAATGAGAATTTAATAACATGAATAAAACCTTAAGGTTTTCTAATTCTTATAAAGATAAAATAATTAATATATTTATTTAAAAATAAGGATGTTACAATATGCATATGCATTTGAAAGTGACATGGTAATTACACTCATTACATGTGTTTAAAAGTGTCTTTTCATATTTCTAACTATCTAATCTTATAATTTTATAGCATTATAAAATATTCATTAATGTTTTTAGAATATTTTTTAATATCTAAAATTGACAAGTTATTTTGTTATTTCTTCAAATTTTTTAAGCAGCATCTTGTGAATCTTCCTTAAAATCTCCTTTTTTATTCTTTTCTTTGAAATGCTTCTTTTCTTTATTTTTGAAATTTCTTTTCTTTTCCTTCTTTATTATATTCCTTTATAATCATATATTATATCAATGAGTCTCAAAATAAATTTTAGAATAACTTAAGAAAGCATGTCAAACCTCTCAAATTAGGCCTAAAAAATCTCATGTTTTGCCTGTCTTGCTCATACTCAAAATTCACACACTCAATTTCAAAATTCTCAATAAGAATGACAAGTTTGACTTTGAAACTCAAAATTTGTTTCGACTAAGAGTTTTTTGGCTTCATCATTTAAAGGATTTTCTACCAATTTCTTCGATTCTTCCACTTTTCTTACCAAAATAATATAGAATTAGAGTAACATGTTCAAGAAGATAAAATATTAAACCTACTCCTATTTAATAGTTGGATTAATATCAACTTTTATTAAAACAAAGTTCATAATAAGGTAATTGCAAGATAAATGCTCTTAATGTAAATATATAAATCTTTTAACATCATTTTGGAGACATGTTCATCATTTTAAAGTTGTTTATTGTTATGACCATTATTTATTAAATATGTGAATGATGTATAAGTAAGTTAACACAAGGAAAATTTTGTTAATGCATAGACAAATAATTGCAGCTATTGTGAATGTTGATTATTACAACTATTGTTTAATTGTCTAAATGTTGGACATGAGTGAATCAGAGTGTATTAAAAAACATCTATAACAATTTGGGGATGACTCTTTACACCTATTCTAGCAAGAATTGTCACACTCTAACAACATAATTAATTGTTGCATTTTAGTTATAGATCATCTATGTGATCTCATGTATGCATATTGATATTGTACACTTTCTTTATTATGGTGACTTGTCTTCATTGTTCTTTTTCAAAATAAATAATATATTTGTCAGCTTCACTCAATTTTTAGTTATATCAACAACTATAGAATGCTTATTAGGTTTTAATTTTACAGTATAAGAGGTGACAAACTATTGTATTAGCCAATTCATGATTATGACTTTCACATATTACCTCTAATACCCACTATTCTCCATTGTAAATTGGTTTATCGTGAAATTTTAAAGGACAATCACATTTTTTTATACCAGTTACAATGACTTTCAAATTGTTTTTGTATTTTTTATATTTACCATCTCCTTCACATTCTAACAAAACATATGTCTTTCTTCATTGTTGTCCATTTACTTTGTTAAACCTAAAAATGACAATTACAAAATTAAGTTAAAAGACTATTTATACACTCTTTCGTAAGTCATCTTGCATACCAAATATCTATATAAATATATTATAACATAAACATACAAACAATATAAAATTCTACTTTATGTGTTATAAAAGGAAAAACACAATTTAATTACTCTAACAAATTGATCTTCTATTGCCACAAACTTCATAAAATCATACCCATCCATGTTAGATAACTTATTCCCTTCGTCATATATTTTGTTCTAAAATTGAGATTTTATTTTTATATTCAACAATTACTACGGAAGTAATAGAAAAAGTGAGTACAAAACAATATAATACTTAATACCATGCTGTAATTACATAACATAACATAAGTATTGATTTAAAAAAAAACAAAAAATATCAAAATAAATTAAAAAATTTGTATTCTACGATGTACAATTTGTATTCTAGAATACATAATTCAAAAGTCATAATTTATAATCTGAATAGTGCAATTTATAATAATAATTTTACTTCCGGATTAGCCACTTCAAAACTAAAAAGGAATTTTGCTTGACATCCTGGATTATGTAATATATGAGATATACAGATTATACAATCCAAAACTTAAACTAAAAATTCTAAACTAGAGAAAACTGTAACACGATGCTTACCACAATCCAACAATTACTACCGAATACCACCACCAAGTACACCACAACATGCACCGATGTATAAACGTCCAACCGGCCAACACCACCACAATCAATGTTCAGATACGCAATTTAATTCCAAAAGGGTAAATTCAGAATTTTCAAAATCATGAGGACCAGTCCAGATTGAAATTATGGGGGTGGAGAAAGATATGGCCCAACCCAAATATGAGCTCTCACGTTGAGCCCACGGGCAATGTAGCGTAGAGGAAGGGAAAGCCATCCAGTGAGTCGCGACTAGCAGCGCAAGCAATGCGACTGGTAGGTAGTTCCCCTGCAGCATCTTTTTTTATACATTAGTAATATTACGAATTGAATTGAAAAGAAGAACATCTATAAGCCAGCTTCGTGATCTACGATTAATTCTGTTGCAGAATGCATGTGGCCAATTCTTGAGATGGTAAACAATTTCTCTCTCGCACATTTCCGTTGTTTTCTAGTCGCTCTTTTCTCGAATATGTATGTGCTTTATGCAGGTTGTCGATTTTTTTCGTCTCGTTTGTTTTTTCAATTTCTATTATTCTCGCATGATTGGGTGTGCAAGCAAATTGGGCGAAGTTACCTTAGGGTTTTCTATCTTCTTCGTCTACTGAAATTAGCGGTGTGAAAATCTATGTGATTCTAGAATTTTGAATTAAGCTATTATTATTATTATTAGTGGTGGTGGTGTAGTAAGTAAATGTAAGTTTCTTTGAAACTTGCAAATACGAATATGTTTATAATTTTGTTTTGCTTTGGCTTTTTGGTAGGTTACCGATGATTGTCGTTTAATTTTGGCTGATGTAGATTTTGCACTGCTGTCGACATGAAGGAGAAGAAGAATACTGCCTCTACTCTCAAGCGTATTTTAGTGAATTGTGCATCTGAGGTTTGATTTTGTTTTACCTAGATCAAGCCAGAAATGTGCTTTTGGTTTTGGGTTAGATGATGAAATATTGTGTGTAGAACCTTTTCGTTACGTCGTTTAGGTGGTTAGAATCCTTTACAGAATAATTTATATAATTTGTTTGTACCTTCGAGTAAATGGTTGGCCTGATTTTATTGTTTAGGTGGTTAGAATCCTATACAGAATGAGTTTAATTTTTTTAGTTTGATAAACGCTTTAAAAGTGCGATTATCGTTGAGTTCATGTAGTTATAGAATGGCTTGTATTATAGGTTCTCACCTTTTCTCGTCTTGTCTTCTACTATCTTCTGATAGTTTGGACACAAACATAAACATTGATTTGGTTAAACCTCATCTAATAGGCAAAAGCATATGGGAGCTGTGTTGCAGTGAAGGTTCCAGACATTGAACGTGATATCTGTGTGAAGGAATTTCTGGCACTAAAATGTTGTATGCAGAATATGGTATTGCATTCTACAATTGGGTTGGAATAAGTTTTTATTTTTGCTCGACTTGGCATTGCATCCATTATGTTATTTCTTACATTTTAAGTAAAAGAAATAGCTTATATGTTTTTCTCTTTGAGCAATATTCTTGGAAAGACTGAAGAGAAACCGTTTTGCGCACTTCATTTAGGGTCTGTTTGTTTGAGTTTTTATGATCAAAAGACTTTTTTAACAAAAACATACGTTAAAAAAATTATAATAATCATGTAATTTTATTATAAAAAAAGTGAAACCTCAAAAATGTTTGTTTTTAGTGTTTTTATTAGGAGTTAAGGATAGTAGCCTATGAGAAAGTACTCTAAAATAAAGCTGTTTCATACGATCACTATCTTTAAACTGAAACAATCATACCCTTAAATGGATCATAACTTTTGAGATTTAGAGCTGCTTCTGATTATACCTTTTTTGCTTTCCCGTTTCTGTTGCTGAAACTGTTTTCTTGTGTCTGCTGTACTGTATAATTGTTACTATTCTTATGACATTTCTAATAAATGTCTCATGTTTCAAAATATTTCTTCAAACAGCTCAAAAAAAAGGTTTAAGTGAACACCCACTTGTTTCCTTGTTCTGAGGGCTGCTGAAAAAGCAAACTAGAAAGCTTGATGGTGACGAATAGAAGATTTTGTAGAAATTTTCAATCATAACTACAAGAAGTCCTACAACTTGTTGCTGGAAAAGGTTTAACTTTCTGCACTTTCATCTCCTGTTAATCATATATGCATTACTTTTACCTTTTACTGTAGTTTAAATAAAATTTTGGAGTTTTGCTGCAGTTGTTATTTTTAATCTGCCACGCATTGTGTAAACGGAACATAACATGTCTGGAAAAGCATCAACTTCAAAGCCTAATATAGGTCTGAGTGGATCTGATGGTCTTTCACATGCTTACATTCAGTATCCACCACTTCGGTGCAATGTTCCTGGATCTAGTGGATTATTTTATGATGATGGAAATAAGTTGGTACTCTCTCCAACAGTTGACCAGGTAATATGATTCGCAGTTATGATAGTTATCAATCTAATATAGCAACACCGCCACCAGCATAAAAAAGCTATAGCAGGATGGACACTGTTTTAATACAATATAAATAATTCATACTGCTCATGGAAATAAACTACAAAAGATCCCAAAATTAAAGAAATTTATGATAAATAATAAACACATAATCATCGTCAATCTAGGAGCAGATAATGATGAAGTCAAAAAATGAAAGCTGACAGTAAAATTAATAGGAAAAGAACGTAACAAATTATATAAAAATTAGTAGATTGTGAATTAGGAAGTTGACTGGAAGATGCAAGAATGGAACCAATGGAAAAGAGTAGTTTGGTTAAGTTTGAAAGGACATATGTCAAACAAGAGGTAACTTTTGTGGAATAATCAACAAAAAGGTTTTCAAATCTTTCTATGTTTCTGAAGCAACTAGAAAATAGGGGTTGAAATCACAATTTTACTCCAAAAAGAAAAAAATAAAATAATGTTGTCTCAGTGGTAAAAACGGGTTTTAATCCCATGGCAGCCTAGGGCTGCTCGGCTTTACTACTCCACTATACTATGTTATTGACTACTATATTTTGAGGTTTGGTGAATATAATGTGTTGTATATCCAGATTTTTGAATTGTTTCAAAACGGTGATTCATTTTTCTATTTTTGTATTTCCTTGTTCATCAGATTATCACATTGTGTGCTTGTGTTTGTAACATTAGGTCTTTTCATGGAAAGTTGGTCCCTTTGATCCTCTCGTTGATCCAACCGCTGATTCAATAAGTGAAGGCCCTATTATAGCTATTCGATATTCTTTAGATACAAAGGTGATAGCAATCCAGCGATCCAACCATGAGATGCAGTTTTGGGATAGAGAGACTGGGGCCACTTTTAGCCATAAATGCAGGCCAGAATCAGAAAGTATAATTGGGTTTTTTTGGACAGATAGTCAACAGTGTGATATCGTTCTTGTTAAGACAAGGTATGGTTAGCTTATTTATTTGTTCTTTGCTGATATGATTTACATCTGCTTTTTATATATCCTGATTGTTAAATTCAGAAGAAACCCAGAAAATGCTAGTAATAGTGCTTCCTGGCTGGAGATATGCAGTCCTACGATGTCTTGAAAATTTAGAGGATAATTAATCAATTTGGATTTTTTTTTGAGGTTTGTGGGAAGCTTCATTGGATCAAGCATTTTTGCTAACGTATTTGAATTACTAAATGGAATAAAAGGCTTGAATTATTTTAGTCTTAGTAGTGAATTATTTATTCTTCTGTCATCTATTTCAGATCATTGTGATCTGGTTGCCCTGCCCTTCAGATGTCTGTCACAAGAACTTGCTAAGAGGTAGTTGTTGAAAGGATTAGTGACAAAACAAGTCATGGAGAATGGTTCCGCCCTGGTACCATGTTGAGAATAGAGAAAATGAGAAGGAATATAATGAATTCCATGAGTTGTAACGAAAAAGAAATATAATAATAAGGAACAAAATCAATATCTAATAATGGGAAATATTTGTTAAAATATTTTCCTATCAAATCATATCATATCTCCCTACTTACTGTAATTAAATCATATCTCTAACATGATCAACTCATATCTCTAATACTCCCCCTCAAGCTAAGAGCGTATGTATTAAATGAGACAAACTTCTTCCAAAATGTCATCAACACAAGACCGCCTGAGAGACTTAGTAAACATATTAGCCCGTTGGTTGCCAAAGCTAATGAAGTAAATGATGAATGACAAAGCTATTAGATATTTTGCATAAATGACTTTCTCTTTGTCAAAGTGACAATCAATCTTCAATATGTTTCATCCTTTCAAATCATATCTTTAGCACTCTCCCTCCCTCGTATTGGAACATACTGGTCAAGCTTGTTAAAAAGGGTCAGAGGGCACAATGATTATCAGCGTGAATATGGGTAGTTGACATGGCGTTTGCCGAAAAGCAAAAAAAAGTTCTCAGAGAACGGAACAACTGTTGTTAGAAAGCAAAAAATGATCATAGGACAACTATTGCCAAAAAGCAAAAATGCTCAAAGGAAGCAGGGCTGCCAAGAAGAAAATCTTAGAGGACACGTCAGCTGTTGGAAAGCAAAAGTGCTTAGAGCAACTATCGAAAAGCAAAAATTTTTAAATAACATAGTGTTGCCAGAAAGAAAAAATATTTGTAAGAATCTAGCTCTAAATAATATAGTACATTAAACATTTGTAAACATGGCACTATAACACATATTTGTTAGGATCTAGTTTCAAGGTATGGGCCTTGAGTCTACATTTGAATTGTGAGATTCTAGTGTGGGATTTATAGGTCCTTACACCTGCCAAACATAACTATACTTTTAGAGTGAATCTCCCTACGTTCTTATCAATTGGTATCGAAGCTTTTCACAATGTCTCTCAGCTGCAAACAAGTGATGTGGGTTGGTGATGCCGCTGGTGTAGTGTTTGTTGGAGACTAGTTAAAGGGCTAGGGTCCAGCCAACCCACATGGGCACTAAGACTCAGTGTGGTAGGATGTTATGATCCAATTTTTTGGAATGTGACTTGAGTCCCACGTTGGAGTTATGATATTCTAGTCTGGGGTTTAAATGTTCTTAGGTTTTCCAACAATGTCTAGCTTTTTTATGTGATTTTGCTGAGTACTTTTATCAATGTTTCCCTTTCCCTTTTTTTTTTTTTCTCTACTTTTCTTTTCATTTTTTTTATGTATATACTGACTTTAAAACTTCATAAACAGTGGTCTAGACTTGTATGCATATAATTCTGAGTCAAAATCACTGCAACTGGTGCAAACAAAGAAGCTGAATGTGAGTTGGTATGTTTACACCCATGAAAGTCGCTTGGTTCTTCTTGCTTCTGGCATGCAGTGCAAGACATTCCACGGATTTCAGGTGAGAGTTTGTATTGCTTGCTTCCTTTTCTTGTAACTGTGAGATCAAGAAGATATTTGCCATGAAGAATAGTATTTTTTTTTTTTTCAAAATAAGGTTAGATATCATTATTTATTTAGAAAAGAGTGCCATTTGTCAACGCAGCTTCTCTAATGGTACTTGTTATGACTCATGAGTATTAATTTAGATTATCAACTGATATAGCTCCAGTGCTATTTCTTTTTGGCTAATACAGCAATGCCTTTCTTAGATTTCATCTGCAGATATTGTTCGCTTGCCAAGATTTGAGATGGTTATGGCCAAATCTGAGGCAAATAGTAAGCCTGTTTTAGCAGCTGAAGATGTCTTTATTGTCACTGTGTATGTATCAGTTATTTAGTTCATTCATCAAACTTATACCTTCATAATCACCATAGCTTCCTATTTAACGTTTTATGTCTTTAACAATCAACCACAGTTATGGTAGGATATACTGCTTACAAGTTGATAGAGTTGCTATGCTGCTCCATTCTTATCGGCTATATCGTGATGCAGTGATACAGCAGGTTGGTTTTGCTCAAATTGTGAATGATTTACTTTTTCAGTTCACTTATGATTTCTTGTTTGCTTAACAATCTGGAAAAGTTTTCTAACGAAGTTGAATCAAATAATAAAGTGGTTGTTCCCACAAGGATTGGATTCAAGTACTAAATCACAATATTTTAAATCATAAGGTACAGATGCATTGCATTGAGTGATTCCAAAAATAAAACAGAACAAACAATGTAAAAGCAGAGCACAAAGCACAAGTCCAAAGATCAAAATATAAGTAACAATGATGAACTGCAGCTAGGGTTAGATTCCTCTCTATTTTCCTATGGAGTAATTAAATTCAGTTTTCAATCCAAGTAATTATCAACCAATTCAATCCCAACTTTGCTACTTTAGGCTAAATGCAATTCCTTGAAATTTAACCCTTTGTGCTAATCAAAACCCTAATTCTTTAGGTATTCTCAAATCTCAACCAAATATAGCATTAATTATTAGTTTGTATTTTGGAATATCTCAGAGTTTATCAAGTCCTATTTGTAGGTTCCAACAGCTATGGTGAAATTCCCCAAGATCCAACCCTATAATCATTTTTCTAATTGAAAGAATGAATTTAATATTAATTTCTAGGTGGATAGCCAATAATTGCATAAAGTTCAAAGCAATTCACTCAAATTAGAGGGTAAAAATGAAAATTGAGATCAAATCACACAACACTTGAATGATGATTCCTCTTCCCCAACCTAGGGATTTGGTGATGAATTGAAAAAGAAATAAAAACTGGAGAGAGAAAATGAGAAAAAAAGTGATCTCTATAACTAACCAATTTGATGAGATAGATTCGTAATTTCTCAAGTATTCCATGAGTTACAAAATGTTTTTCAATCATTAAAATTTCATCTTCATTAGGAACAACTATTTATATCAGTCTTGATGAACTCAGTACTTGTAAAAGCAATTTTTGATGTTTAGAGTTTAAACATGCACAGGTCTGTAGTTACATGGTCCTGGATGTTCAAACAAACTTCTAGGCATTTTAACACACTAGACAGCAAGAAAATTTCAACAATCTCCTTCCAGTGCTCATGTTTTCATGCTCCAAAACTGAGTGGAAAATCTTTTCGATTCATCCTCATTTAGCCTCTCCAACTAGTCCTACAAGGCTACAATCAATATAAAAAACACCAAAGATGGAATTTTGAAAGATTTTAAGGAGGAAGGTACCATAAATATCTCATAGTATATGCAAGACATAATACACATTGATTTTCTTACAATTTCCTATAAGCTACACATCTATACAGTGATATAATCACGTATATACTAATTTACTCTCTAATCTAAGACAATTATAACTATGTTAAACACTTGCCATATAGTAATAAAGTAAAGGCATTTTAACTAGGTACACAAATAAGAAATGACCATGTAGGGTATGTAATTTTATCCTAGAGCTTGTATGAAAGTAGTATTTATGTAATTCGTCATTCAACTATATAGACTAGAAAAAATTAGACTGATGTCAATGGTATATGCAGGGCTCTCTACCGATTTATTCCAACAGGATTGCCGTGAGTGTGGTCGACAATGTACTTCTTATTCATCAAGTTGATGCAAAGGTTGTTATACTTTATGATCTCTTTGCAGATTCTCGAGCACCAATATCTGCTCCCCTTCCTTTATTATTAAGGGGATTCCCCAGATCCAGTACTTCATCTCAATCGAGTGGCAGAGAAAGTGAGAGTTCAGACAGTAATGTTTTGAGTAATCATGGAGCAGTTACATATTCTAATACATGGACTTTCCTAGTGCCTGACCACGTATGCGATGTGGCCAATAAGTTATTGTGGAAGCTCAATTTAGACCTTGAGGTCAGTTATCTTTTTATATTTTAGTACTGAATTTAGATGCTTTCTTTTTCATGAATAATTCTACTTTGCAGGCAATTTCTGCCAGTAGCTCAGAGGTCCCATCAGTATTAGAGTTCCTGCAGCGGCGGAGGTTGGAAGCGATCAAGGTATCTTACTCACTGCCTTGTCATACCAATGCATCTAATTGATTAATTGTTCTGGGTGCAATAGTGAAGTGGTTTCTATTGGCTATTTCTTTTCAATTCAATCCTCTGGTCAGTTTTCCTGTAATTAGTTTGTAACTGGAATTGTGCCCACGAATATGTATTGAAAACTTTATTTATTGGAGCTGCTATTACAGTCCCAGGAGTTAGCTTAATTCGTTAAATGTTGATTGAGATCCTTAAATAAACTTAGTTTCTCAAATTTGTTGAGTTTTATCACTCTGCTGGATGATAACCTCTCACTTCTAGAAGTTACAGGCTTAGCTGAGAAAGGAAGGTACTAAGTTAAAAGGCATCATGTTTTTATTGTTTTCACACATCCTGGCTTTAACCTAGTTTGTACAATAAAGTTTTTCTGATATCACTTGCCACTCTCAGTTGTCCTTTGGCATAGATTTATGCATTAAGTTATCTTTATGTATCCCAGCTTTAGCATAATTGATGCAATAAACTCATCTGTTTTTTTAATTTGTGGTTTTTTAAATTTAAATGGTTAGCTAAGTTTAGCAAATTTGAGTCCTTAAAATAGTTAGCCGTGGTTTCATACTTTCGGGACCTTTTCACCTTAGTATCCCTCTGTACAACATGAGAACTAAAGTGCATTGAATAGACATTTAACAGTGGATAGGTATCATCTACCCTAGCAAAAGAATGATTTTTATTTTAATTTTCAAGAAAAGTTATACTGGTTTTCAATCATAGAAATAAGATGTTACATAGCTGTATTCAGGTTGTTAAATATAATTACGTGAAACTTTTTTATTGGGAATAGGAATCACCTTGCAATTTTCATGCTAGACATGACAATACTGAATTCCCTTTATCCTTTATTTATTTATGTATTTCAGTGGAACTCTGGAATGTGATTATGGGGAAATAAAGCTAATCTTAATTGGCTCCTTAAGGAAATGATTTTGTGTATATATATATATATTTTTTTTTTTTTTTGGAATTTCATTTTGTCAAAAAAAAAGAATAAGTTATTAACAGTATTTTCATTTATATTTTTTTTTGAAATTTTGAAATAATTATTTTTTTTTAAATTTTCCCTTTGTCTTTTTTTTTC
>Ga0099824_1002347_pt1 | contig 27645 bp, 30 predicted proteins | sample SiratrowhiteBW_FD_76837 | JGI IMG/M metagenome (GOLD analysis project Ga0099824, IMG submission 76837) | Root nodule microbial communities of legume samples collected from California, USA - Siratro white BW | ecosystem: Host-associated > Plants > Roots > Nodule | place: USA: California...
AGTATAACCAAATACACAAATTTCCTTTTTCTTTAAAAAAACAATTCCAAAACCACAAAAAACAACATTTGAAATCCCCAAATTTACAAAAAAAAAAAACAAAAAAAAATTAAAAAAAAAAAAACAAATTAAAATTAAAAAAAAAAAAAAAAAACCCTAAAAGTGTAATCTCTTGGGGAAGGTGGGGTCATTTCTCTCTTAATTTCTTGGCTATAGCAAATGCAGCTCCTGCCAAAGCCACAACTATACCTGAAATTATAATGGCTGATTTTATTGTTTGCAATGCATCCTTCTTTTCTCTTTCATTTTTCTTTCCTTTGGCCTCATCTTGTTCCTTCAACAAATCATGCAAGCATATACATAAACACTATAATCAGTACATGATACAATTAAAAATGAAAGAAGAAAAAATGGGTATTCCAATAGCATGTTCATCATGTAGAGTGAAACGTACCTTCTTTTCCTTGGAGGCTGCCACCTCAGAAGATGTAGGATCAACCTGAACGTGTGTGAGTGTCTCAGGATGAAGTTCTCCAGCAACATCTGCTGGTGGGAATGTAAGGTCTGAATTCTGAGGTGGGCTTGCCATTTTCTTTTGCCTAGTTTTCAAGCAATGCTGGTTATGTAATAATTGTAAGAAGAGAAAGAAATAACTCCCAACATTGCTAAGGATTCATACAACAAATGCCAAAAACAGTTGTTCATTATAGATTGACACGTGTGAGTATTGCAAATTCTTAGGTTGTTATGGTTTTGTGGGTCTCAATGATGCCTTTTTGTTCTCAGGCTTGCCGATATACTTGCTCAGACTTCGCTAAATTTTCGATAATAAGAAAATAACTATATTTTTTTCTCCCTAGAAAATTTGAAAAAGGAAAATCAACATATTTAAGAAGACAGAAAGACACACTACTATAATAATAATAATAATTAAAGAAAAGACCCACTTTGTTTCTCCTTCCTTTTGTACTAAAACAAAACAAACGGCCAATTGTTTTACATGCTGGTAAATACCCTTATAATGGTCAAAAAAATATGTAAGAGTTTTTGTCGCATTTCTAATGGCCACTAATATTAGTTTTTAAATGCTTATAACTACCTCAATTTTTACTATTACCACTAAAAGTTTAACAAATGATTACTAATTTATATACTTTTTAATTGTCTTATCTCTAATGAATATAACCTTCTATGTTGAGAATTTTCCTTAATTTATATACTCTTTGATGGTCTTAGCATTACTTGGATTTTTCTCATGTGAATAAATATTAGGTAGTCTAATACGATATTATAATAGCAAAAAATTATGCAAAATTAACTTATAAATTAAAAGTCATATATTCTTTAATTGTCTTATTTATAGTTTATGTGAAATTTAAACTTTTTCAATAAAATGAATTAAAAATTTCCTTTACTTTTAACTGACCCCATTTTCATTATTACTCTAATTAGTCATTAATGTTATTAGATAATAAAATAGAGCCAATTAGTTTTCCCTCTTTCAAATTGTCTTTGATAATTTTTGTGTATAGTTCCAGTGACTATTATTTATTAGTCATTAATATTTTTATTAGTTAATAAAATGGAGGCAATTAGGTTATTGTCATTAAATAATTGTCGTTAATAGTATATTTTGATATAATAATATTAAGTCGTTTTCTATGTTGTCATAATATAAGTATCATGTGACGTAACACAAAATTAAACATGTAATTTCGTTAAGTTTAATAGATATTTTACATTTTCATTTTTCGTCATTGTCAACTCACTGTTAATTCTACGTGTCTCAATCTCTGTAATATCTCATAAATCTACTTCTTGTAATTCTAAAAACAACTTCATTCTGACCTTTTAGTAATGGTAGTGTCTTCCATCATTTCCAAATTGATGAATCACTTCACCTAAATATTTCTTGTATATCGTTAAGTGTGCTCAACTCAAGGAGTTACTCTTAATCTTATGTAATGAGTTATCAAAAGTTTATATATCTTGTTGGTATAATTAGTACAAATTTCTTGTTGGTATCATCTCTTGTTGGTATCATCTCAAACAATCTAAAAGTATAATTAGTACAAATTTCTTGTTGGTATCGTCTCTTGTTGGTATCATCTCAAACAATCTAAAGGTATAATTAGTACAAATTTCTTGTTGGTACGTATACTTATGACTAGTTTTTTTTTGAACGGCGAAAAATCAATAAAATAAAAATGAGCACTTCAGGGGTGCTCAAACCCTTATACATAAATTAATAAGTGGTAAAGGTCTAACAACTATCTAGACGCTTACAACAATAAGGTGCAATACCACTAACCATAGTAATTACAATAACTACTACCAACAAAACACCTCAAAGAAGTTTAGGTACCAGATGTTGATCACTAAACCCCTCTATGTGAGCCAGATGATAACCATCTCAGGAAGACCCAAAGAGAGTGCAAAACACACAAACTCGTACTATACTAGGTTAGATCCTATAGCTCGCACCACGCAAACTTCAAACAGAGCCGTCTTCTACAACAGACTATACCAGTGACTGAATACAAGACACTGGTGAGAAATGTCAATCCGAGTATGAGAAGGAAGTCCCTGTCACCTTATACTTAAGCCATAGCCAACCCTTAAGCTATGCTGAACAAAATATTTCTTCATGATCCACTACCCCTCTTTTAAAGACCACATTATTTTTGTGCTTACGTATTTCCGACACAATTGCCACCCATATCCCTTTCCATGCCCTATTAACCCTCTGACTCTGACTCACCAAGTGAAAGCTTTGGAAATGAATGGTTATAGCATTATGCCTCACTGGTACATTCCCAACCCATCTCTCATAGAGATCACACACTTTTTGTGCCACCTTACAAGTGGTAAATAGATGTTGGGCAGTTTCCTCACCTTCTTGACACATTGGACATCTCACACTCGTTAGCTGCATACCCCTTCTAGCTAAATTATCCCTTGTTGGTAATCTATCCAGTAATAACCGCCACGCACAAACTGCCACTGAAGGTGTTATTATTAAGCTCCATAATACCTGAAATTCCTCAGACATTTGCATCAGTTCCTCCTTATTCAACACTCTATACCCAGACTTAACAAAATACTCTTGCTGATCGTTATCTACCCATTTCAATCTATCATTGCCCTCCATAATCCATTTAACACTAGAAATTGTTTCCATTAACTGTGCTTCTAAATGTTTTTCCCATTCGAACCTCTCTCTACGCCAACCTAGATTCCAACTTTGACATCCTCCACTCCTAATTTGCCCTGGGACGACAAGTTCTCTCATCGTACTATCTTTACACTGAGAAATTGTAAACAACCTAGGAAATTTCTCTTTCAGAACTTGACCATCCACCCACCTGTCTTCCCAAAATTTGACACTTCTCCCATCTGCTAACAGCCACTGAGTTCTACAATCAAACCAATTGCCTTGTGTTTCTCTACCACTTGTCTTATACAAATCCTTCCACCATAATGATTGTTTCCTATGAATCAGAGTCACATTCATATTCCTCCAATTTCCATATCTTGCTTCCAATATGTCCCTCCACAAACCCACTTCCGACGTCCTATACCTCTAGCTCCACTTGGCTAACAAAGCTTCATTGAAACACCCAATGTCTTTAATGCCCAAGCCTCCGACTTCAATTGAACTGCATACCGTCTTCCATTTTACCCAAGCAATCTTTCTACCTTCACATCCCCAACCTCACAGAAACTTAGACTGGATTCTTCTAATCTGATTTCACATAGTTGTTGGAGCTTTAAAGAAGGAAAAGTAGAAGAGGGGCAAGGCACTAATAACTGACTTAATAAGACAAATTCGACCCGCCAAGGATAACATTCTTCCCTTCCATCTTGAAAGTCTAGACCTAATTTTTAGGATAATAGGATTCCAGAACTCAGTTTTCCTAGAATTACCTCCGATAGTCATGCCCAGATACTTAAATGGTAAGCTCATCTGTCGACAATTTAGGCACCTAGAAAAAACCAAATTATCTAGTTGAGGAACTCCTACAGACCCTACCTCACTCTTGTGAAAGTTAACCTTGAGCCCTGACACCAACTCAAACGACCTTAGTATTGCTTTGACCACCAATACATTGTGATAAGAAGGTTTGCAAAAGAAAAAAGTATCGTCTGCAAACTGAAGCAAGTCTACCTGTACTCTCTGTATACCCACTTCCACCCCGATGAACTGGCTTGCTCTTTTAGCTTCTCTTACTAATCCTGCAAGACCCTCAACAACTATTAGGAACAAGAATGGTGCTAATGGGTCTCCTTGCCTCAAACCCCCTTAGGTTTAAATTCTTCCGTAGGGCTACCATTCACCAATATCGACACTGTAGCCAATTCCATACATGCTTTAATCCATTTGATCCACTTGTAATTGAATCCTAGTCTCCCCATCATATAGTATAGGAACTTCCAATCCACTGAGTCATAGGCTTTTTCAAAGTCAACTTTAACAAACACCCCACTTTTCTTTTCCTTCTTCAGGTAATCTACCGTCTCATTTGCTACTAAGATGCTATCTAGCATACCCCTACCACTAAGGAACGCAGATTGGTTCACATCGATGACACTGGGTAAGACCTTCTTAAGCCTATTCACCAAAATCTTAGAGAGAATTTTGTAAGTACAATTCACTAGCGAAATCGGCCTAAATTCATTCAGGTTAGAGGTGTTATCCTTTTTAGGTACCAAAGTGATAAACGAAGCGTTACACCCTCTAGGAACAAAACCTGTACTTTGGAAGTTGGTTAAGGCCCTGACTATATCCTTACCTATAATCTCCTAGTTATTTTTCACAAAAAAGAAATTAAACCCATCTGGTCCAGGGCATTTTGAGTTACCGCACTGACTCACAGCTCCAAAAGCTTCCAACTCTGATATATCACTACACAATAGATCGTTATCAATCATAGAAATACACTTAAAATTCACCCCGTCCAGATTAACCCTCGTACTCGGTTTTTCACCAAATCTACTCTCGAAGTACCCCTTCACCCGATTTTTAATAGTAGGCACATCCTCACACCAAGAACCATTAATCCAGAGTCTTACTATATCATTTTTTGCCCTTCTCCACCTCAATCTTGAGTGATAAAATTTTGAATTTGTATCCCCTCCACTCAACCACTCAACCCTCGCTTTCTGCTTGAGCATGGCAATTTCTTTTTGTTCCAAACTTCTTAATTGGATTAATAGTTCCACCCTCCTCACTCTCAATTCATCATTAAGATTATCATCGTCATCTCTCTAATCGAGCTCCTCTAACTCCCCAAGCAACTGTCTTTTACTATTCCTAGTAACACAGGCGACTTCTGTATTCCAATGTTTGATATCCATTTTCAACCTTTTTAGTTTTTCCTTCACACCTTCCAAACTATTACTGCATGGGAAAGGGACTTCCCATGCTTTTCTGACCACCTCTTTGAAGCCTACTGAATGATGCCACACATCGAATGTCCGAAATGGTTTGGGGCCCCAATCACTAATGCTGTTTTTTACAATTACCGCACAATGATCCGACACAACTCTACTCAACACGTATTGCTTAGAGCCTGGCCAGTGCACCAACCACTCGTCCGATACAAGAGCTCTATCCAAGCGACTCCTAGCCGTCCCGTTAGGTCTATACCATGTATACTTCCTACCCACTACAGGGATATCCTTTAGGGCACATTGTTCTATGAACTCCCTAAACCTAGCTATATCACTGTTATTCACCATACCGTTACCGATCCCTTTTCTTTCCGACACGTCCCTTACCGAATTAAAGTCACCAATCACACATTTGGTTGAACAGAGAACATTTGCCAATATATTTTCAATATCTTTCCATAACAGAACTTTCTCTCTGTTAGAACAAGGAGCGTAGATATTCATAATAGCTACCTTGACTTGTGAACCTGATGCACCGCATAAATATTCTCCTTCAACAAGAACATATCCTCTCTCATCCATAGAACTGGCACTCTTAAAAACCTTATTATCCCACATAATCAAAATACCCCCTCCTTCTCTATGCACCCCTCTATGAACCCAACTTATATCATTTCCCTAAAGACTATAACATTTATATGCATTCACACTAGCCAACTTAGTCTCCTGTATACATATCAGTCCTGGTTTTTCCTTAACAATTAACTCACTGATGTACTTCCACTTAATATCTCCCCCGAGCCTTCTGATATTGATACTTATAAGCTTCATAAGTGTGGATTCCCTCCCTCTCCTAACGCCTCCTGCATCACGATATTATCCCTTTCTTCCATCTCCTTGCATCACGATATTATCCCTTTCTTCCATCTCCTTGAAGCTCTGAATGATACTATCTTCACAGTCTTGACATATAACACTTATTTCCTTGGCAATGCCCCACAACCTGGACCTAGTGCTCCTCTCATCACCAAAAGATTGGTTGAAGTGAACTCTTTTTGAACTTGACTCCCCTCTCAACAACCTCCTAGCTTTATTAAACAGTTGTATGTCCACCGACTCCTCCCTAATGAGTTGAAAACACTCGTGATCACTTATACCATGATCTTCATCTACCACCTCCACCCGATTATGCAAACCAATTTCCTCAACATCATTAATCAAGCCCACTTCTTCACCAACAAGGACTTGCGCAACTGACTTTGGCGTAACCTCTGCATCATCTTCACATTCAGACTGTACATGTGGAACTTCATCGCTCTCTTTACATGCCTTTGACGGTACTGCATCAACAACGTTGGCAATAAGGGCCTTGGTCACCACCCCCTCCATCGAAGCAAATTCAACACCCCATACCTCTCCACCGCCCACACTAACTACATTTCCTTTGCCCACAACTGACTTACAGGCACAGGCTTCCCTTCCCACCGCCTGCTTCCCGTCACCACCAACTTCTAGCAGCTCTCTTGCTGTCGTCGCCACCGGGCACACATGCTTCGATCGACCAGTACCGCCTTGGGAAGACTCGCCTGCATCTCCACCACTTGCGACTTCATCCACAGCTACTGCCAGCATCCCCTCCGTGCCTGATGCTCTTGTCTGCATGCAGCACTATAAGGATTGCTGCCTGCACCTCCACCGACGACGCCATCGAGCAAGACTATTTCCAACGACCCCTCCAAGGCCACGTACTCCGGTCGGCGCTCCTCAAACTCCGGTCGGCGTACCTCGCCATGAGGAAGGGCACCTCCTTTTGAAGGTGAAGCTACGTAGCCCCGAACATCACCAACAGCTCCATCGGATGAAGACCGTACACTACTGTTGTCCACGTTGGAATTGCAAGGGCTAACAATCTCTTTGTATTGACAATGGGCTTTAGGCCCACTGATAGCGTGCCCCCCAATACCTACCTTGCATGCCCACCGAAGATCCGCATGAAATAATAACCTCGAGGGGCTAGGTTCACTCTTTTCATATATCCGTTGGGATTTTGCCCATATTAGGTGGTTTCCTTCTACCAACGTACAATTACCATCCACCTCTGATCCATTTACCACTTTTGCTTGCTGCTGTACGAAAATTTCCTTCCCTTCGCTGCCTTTGCACTTTCCCTTGTTGACTCCTATCAACCTCTGATTTGTTTCCAAAAATGGTTGATCAACCGCATATGACCGATTCAGATCTTCCCCTGATACAGGGTGGCCGGAAAGATTCTGACCACCATCGTCCTCCAATGCCTCCTTCAAACCATGTAGTTCTTCTACGTTTGCCCATCTTTCATCCCCTGATTGAAGGCTATCTCCCACCATCGTATCCATAGCCAAGCTCATTACTGAATTGGTATCTTCTTTAAACCAACATTTCAAATTTTCACTGTCCTCATAAGTGAACTCCTCCTCCACCGAGATTTGATATAGTGTCCCATTGATCATAATCTCTTCACAGATTTGTACTTTGGAGGCCATTGCTAACCTAACTTTTAACCTAGCATATTCCACTTGCTCCCAATTGAGGGTTGCTTCGTCCACATCCACTAGTGTTCCAACCGTCCACAAAATCTTCTTAAAGCAGTCGACTGTCCACAGATGCAAAGGAAGACCTCTACACCTCGTCCAAACGATTTTGTTTCCAACTGCCGTGCCTGCACTCCATGGTTGGATCGCTTCAAATATTCTGCTCAGGCTCTCATTGCTTGTTTCGATAATTTCAGACAGTTTAGCACCATCTTGAGAGGTTAATAACACCTGATTATCACCCAGATATCTCACCCATAATGAACCTAGACCTTCCTGAAGCATTTCCTCACGTAAAACCTCCATTGTCATATACTCACCCAAAGTACCAATCTAGCTTTCCTCTAGCCAGGGTACCTTAAGTGGTTCTGTTGATATGATACGACCTTTCCAATCCTTCCTGCTGTCCACAGAATCAACTTTTAAGTTGGACCTCTTTCCATTCTATTGATATCCTGTCTTAGCCCTCCACTGTTTAACCACTTTACCCTGTATATTTTGCTGCTTAATCCTTGGTTTCAGAGACGTATTCTTGGAATGGAGAAAAGCATCATTTTTCCAGTATCTCGGGAGGTTGGCATATAACTTCATTGATCCAATACGAATGGCGACTAGTCCAAATTCCAGTTTAGATACGTTTTTCACATCACTAAATCTCACAAAACCGAACCTGTTCCCCCACCGATTAAGTTTCCTCGATATGAAAACTTCTACAACTCTCCCCCATCTTTGGAAAATTTTCCACATATCACGTTCACCATAACTATTGGGGAAGTGAGAGAAGAAGAATGTAGTCACCTGCCAGGGAGTGAGCTGGCGGCCACTGTTGCTTTTCTTGGCCACCGGCACCACCATGAGTACACCGTTTCAATGTTACCGTTAGCTACCAGAATTAGAGAGAGAGAAGAGAGTATTTCCTGCATACTTATGACTGTGCTTTATCATTTACCCAAATCCACTCATCCTTCTTTTTCCTACTCAGACTTTTTCGTAACAATTCTTGCATTAATATTGATACATGAGATCTTCTCCACTTAATGAGTCTCTCCTCCATTCTATCAATTTTCATTCCACTTACCTATTTTCCCAATTGTTGAATAGATAACTTATAAAGATATTTAATTATGTTAGTTTTTGGTGAAATATATTCCTTTAATTAAAACATTGTTTTGATATATAAAAAACTTATCTTTTAACATATAACCATACTAAGAGCGATAAAGCAAAATAAAAAGAAAATTTGATATAAAACACTCCATTTAGTGACTACCTTTCTAAGTGAACGTAGAATCACTCCAGTCACGTACATAGACTTTGAGATGGCTAGTGCAATTGTAACTAGTTTCATTATAATTGAATTGGTATTTTCTTCCTCTTTGTTTCATTTTCTTTCCTCGTGTAAAAAAAAGAAAAAAAAAGAAAACTCGTCCTTATTAATTTGGATTGATGTAGCTAAAGCAAATTTTAATTTTTTAATTAAGTTTTTTTTTTTTGTTGACAACAATTATATATATACATCAATATTTACAAAATAAATGTACAAAATCTATTTACAGTTGAATAAGTTAGAAAACACAATTGCCGTGACTATAGAGTTTATACAAACTCCTACAAATAATCTAGCCAAAAACAGTCTTTAGTTACACACAATAAGGGTTTTTTACGTGGAAGTTTAGGGTTAATTACATTACGTAATACTCCAATGTGAATGCAAGAAAGTAAATTTACATTGGACATATTACATGATTTAAAAAGTGATTTTCTTCTACGTTAAACTAATTTCCAAAAGATGTGAATGGGTATTAGATAGAGGTAAACAATGTTCTAAATATTTTCGAACTATGCATTGTCTGTATTTATGTAGGACTTGATAATATCTGACATAATTTTACGTCTGTTTTAAAAAAAAAAATCAGTTGGTTTTAACTTAAAATCAGTTGGTTTTAACTTAAAATCAAAATCTAAAATGCTGGGAAAAAACAATCCAAAATATAGATATAATATAATCTAAATATTTGTATTGAAAGTTAAATAAAAAGTATAATCTAACTTAAAAATGACTGAAACAAGATAATAAAGCGACCGATATGTAGTAGTCATAAAACTAAAATACATTTTAATAAATGTTGAATGTTACCTTATTTAAGAATAAATAATACTTGTATAAATGACTTTCATATGTGTGTTTTCCACCATCAGACTCAATGAAAGAACCAAATGACATGTATTATTACGGATTTCAAAAAGGAAACTATGCAGTAATGTACGTTATCGAACTAACACCCAGGGATAAGTTGATACGAGTTTGATATTGTAATATAAACAAAAGAAATACTCAACAGTTATCAGTATTGGTATGACAGTACGCAGAGAGATAGCGGAAGAGAATGAATAACTTGCTCACCTTCAGATAGGAAGAAGAATCAGAAAGAGAAGAAAGAACTCAGAAAAAGGAATGCAGAGAGACAGTAGACGAATACTCACAATACTCATGATGTCCCTTTGACTCCATTTTCCCTTTTATTTTAACCTAATTCACATTTGCGCCCCGCGTGTCCACCTTTTCTGTTATTATTGCTCCCTCCATTGAAAATAACCTTGTCCTCAAGGTTGAAGTTGGGGTACTGCCTCTATATATCAGTGTAACGCTCCCATGTAGCTTCCTCTATGGTTAGCCCTTGCCACTTGATTAATATTTCCTCCTGCCATTTGTCATTCTTCTTTATCATCTTATGTCTAAGTATTACTTGTGGTTGTAAAGGATAAGCTTTTTCATCTCAAAACCACAACCCTTTTCTAATATGTAGCCTTCTTGATCTCAATTCAGTCTCTAAAAATTCATTGATTGGTCTCAGGTATTGGAGCTCCTACTGAAAGGTGGGAATCCATGAGCTCATAACCGAAGTTAGAGTTAAAAAGGCCCTAGATAAGCCATCAACCCCCTGGTTTTCCTTCCATGTCCTGTACTCAATAGAGAAATCATAACCCAATAATTTAACCAAACATGCTTGTTGTTCTAGCTTTTGTATGGTCTATGTTTGCAGCTCTTTCAAACTCTTGTGGTGAGTCCTGATAATGACCTTGTGGCATAACAAACAATGACAAAATTTTGCCACAGCTGCTACTATCGCTTACATCTCTCTAACGTAAGTGGATTGCCTTTGAGTTGTTACCGACAACTTCTTGGAGAAGTATGCTATGGGATGGGATGTCCTGTTGGCTGAGAATTGCTCCTATACCTGTACCCGAAGCATTTGTTTCAAATACAAAGAGATGTGAAAAATCAGGAACTGTTAGCACTGGTGCTTGAGCAAGTGTTTGCTTCAGATTCAGGAAGGCTTCTGTGGCTTGGTCAGACCACTTAAAAGCATCATTCTTTAGCAAATTCGTAAGTGGTCCTGCCACTATTGCAACATGTCTAAGAAACTTTCAGTAATAGCTAGCTAAGCCCAAAAGCGTCCGAAGTTGTCTGATTGATGATGGTATAGGCCATTGATTCACAACTTGAATTTTATTATCATCCACTTTTGGTATTGGGAAGGAGTCTTTGATAGTTGCTGCATTAAGAGCTCTATAATCAGTACAAAATCTCCATGTACCATCCTTCTTTTTCACTAACAACACAGGTGCCGAAAATAGGCTTGTACTTAGTTGAATGACACCTTCAGCTAACATCTACGACTAACTTTTCTATCTTTGCTTTTTGTATGTGAGGATATTGGTGAGGTCTTACTTTGATGGGTGTTGTGCTTGGTAATAAATTGATGGAATGTTCATGGGATCTCTTGGGTGGTAGACCCTATGGTGCTTGAAAAATGTCACTATAGTTCTGAAGTAGTATAGCCAATTCAGACTCTATTTCTGTAGGTAAGTCCAATTTAGTCAAACAATTTTTTTTGTGTTTGCATTTGTACTATGTAGAGAGCTAATATCTCTGGTGGTTTGCAAACGCTTAAATTGGTGTAGTTGAGCTTGTTTTGGGGTTTGGTTGATTTCACCTTGTAGCGTTACTAACTGATCTCCATGCATAAAGGTGATAAACTTTTGTTTATAATTCACCAAGTGGGTATCTAATGTCTCTAACCATATATCACCCAATACAAGCTCTTCACTAGCTGGCTATGGGAAGCACGAATGCATTAATGGACAGTATATTCTGTTGGATTTTTACAGGCATGTCACGAACTTTTCCTTCGCATTGTAATAATTCCCCGCTTCCCACTTGCACTTGCAATTTAGGGGCCTTGTACAAGGGTACAACCAACCTTGTCACCAAAGCTGGATGGATGAAGTTGTCAGAGCTGCCTCCATCCATCGAAATTCTAATATCCCTGTTATGTACTGTTCCTAAAAAATGAATAGACCTTCTATTTGTTATGCCTGATAAAGCATTATAAGAGAGGTGTACTAGTTCTATGATCTGAATGTGTTCTCTTGGTTCAACAACCGTGACAGTAAAATCATCTGAATTTTCTGTGTCACTAGGGACTTCCTCAATAGATTGGATAATCAAATAGTGTTTAGCCTCACATTTGTGGGCTAGAGTAAATTTCTCATCGCAAGTGGAACAAAGATTGTTCTCTCTGTGAAATTGAATCTCTGTTAGTGATAATTTTCGCATGAATTTGGATTTAGATGGTGTTGGTAGGAGTGTTCGATTTATGACTGGGGATTGTGGTGGTGGTGTATGGTTCAGGTTCTTTGTAGTTGGGTGGAAATGTGTTTTGTGAATGGACGCAATTGGAGCTAGTAGAGTGGTACGCCATCTTTGAGTATGATGGGTAATTTTTTCTTCAAATAGTCTAGCTAGCGATACTGCTTGCATTAGTGAAATTGGACATCTAGATTTCACCTTATGTTTCAGCTTAGGATGTAAACCACCAATAAAGCAATCTAACAATAGAGCATTATCCATTCCATACACTCTAGTAACCAAATCGTTAAATGCATCAAAATAACTGGTCACCGACGTACCTTGTTTCGGTTTTAGTAACTTTTCTCATGGGTTGGGATGGGCCAAAATGGATTTGCATAGCTGTGGATAACGTGATTTAATTTCTCTCAAATCTAAAACCAAGCTAGGGCTCGACCTTCCAAGCTAACTGCCACGAGATCCATCTTCTGATCGTCTAAAATCTCGTAAATTCAACAAAATCTCTTTACTATATAAATCCATTGCAGAATGTCTTCCACTCCATAAAAATGAGGGAAATCTACCCGCAGTTGTCTTGGGGATGCAAATGGGGATGAACTGTGTCGAGGAGAATGCTCCATTCTTTATAGCAAGGCTAAAGCCTGGGTCATCGTTGCTAGCTAGTCATTATAACCTTCAGATTGTTCTGTGAGTTTGTTAATCACTGCTTGCATCAATTGCATATGTGTGTTTTCCACCATCAAACTCAATGAAAGAACCAAATGACATGTATTATTACGGATTTCAAAAAGGAAACTGCGTAGTAATGTACGTTATCGAACTAACACCCAGGGATAAGTTGATACGAATTTGATATTGTAATATAAATAAAGGAAGTACTCAACAATTATCAGTATTGGTATGACAATACGCAGAGAGATGGTGGAAGAGAATGAATGGCTTGCTCACCTATAGATAGAAAGAAGAAGAAGAATTCAGAGAGAGAAAAGAGAGAAGAAAGAACTCGGGGAAAGGAATGCAGAGATGCAATAGATAGATACTCACAAATCTCATGATGTCTTTTTGGCTCCTTCTCCCTTTTATTTTAACCTAATTCACATTTGTGCCCCACGTGTCCACCTCTTCTGTTATCAGTAATTGAAATTGTGGGAAATACACACCAACTCCAGTCCGTGGGTAATACCCACCAACTCCAGTTTGTGGGTAATGTCAATGCGTGCATTGCCCGCCAACTGTGGATAAATCTGTAGGTAAGCTTTCATGCATCAAAATGTTCATTTTAAATGAATTGTTTTTAAATATTTTACACCTGTATGAAACATTCAAGATATCCATTATATCCGAATTTAGCAATTTATTACCAATTGTATTGAAAACAATCAAGCATCATTCAATACATCTAGCAAAAAAATAAATATCATATTTAATTTCAAATTCAAGTATAACATACATAGTTGAAGTCTCATCATACAAAGTAAGTCAAAGATAACATAATTCCAAAGTAAAGTGAAATTGAAATATAATCCATAATGTAAACAAACTTGAAACATAATCAAATATTCAAAGCCTAAAGATCCTAATAGCTTGCATAATCGTCTTCACGTCCAAATTTTTCATGCTCATTTCGGTCTTTGTTGAGTAGTTGCTCATGCTCATTTTCTTGTTGGCTGGACGATTGTTGTTGCGGCTGCTACTGTTGTTGAACTTGTTGTTCAAATGCACTTTGTGTATGAGGTGGAAGGAAAGGAAAGACTAATTAACCAATGTTTTCAGTTGCTGACTGAGTCTATCATTATATTCCCTAAATTGCTTTAGTTGCTGAGTATGTTATGAATCATGAGAGAAAGTTGAAGGTTCATGATACGTGAGAGTATGACCATATTTAAACTTACAAGCAAGCTCTCCAACCCTGTTGTCGCAACCGGGATCACGACAGAGACGGCGATCTGAAAGAAATTGAATAAGTTTTCAAAATAGAGGAGTCGTCATCATAGTTTTTATAGAAAACTATGGAAAAAAAAAAACAAGGATAAGGTTAAATTGTGGAAAACGGATCTAGGTCCGGGAGTCGGTTACGTGTGGGGAAGGTATTAGCACTCGACAACGCCCGTCTTACGACGGTACCTTTTAATTAAATAAGTAAAATGAGTGTATGTTTTGAAATGTTTATTTTCCCAAATAATAGAAATAAGAGCAAAATAATGATTTTTAAGTTAAAGGACCCGACAAGGATTGACTTTGCTCTTACGTATTTCTATACATGATAGAAAATTAGGGGCTACGTAGTTCTTTGTTTGAAAATGTTTGTTTGAGATGTTTGATATTTTTTTTATTCTTGAAAAGTTTATATTTTTTATATTTTGTGAAAATTTTATATTTTTATATTTTAGTAAATTTTGAAGAGAAAATTTCGTGTTAGATATCGCTCGACACGTACGGTCATTTGATTATCCAAACGAAATAACAAAAGTTTTTCGAACCAAATTCCGCATAGCACGTGCGGTTATTTGGATATTTAATCGAATTTTTATTTTAAAAGTGGAAAAATATATTTTTAAACTTTTAAAGTTTAATACATTATATTTTTTTGTTTGAATAAAATTCATGTTTAAAGGGGTAGAAAAATGAAAGGAAATTATATACAAAAGATTCTAACATGTATATGTGTGTATCAAAATAGGAGGTGTAAAAGAAATGATAATGGGCTGAATGAGAGAAAACCCATCTTTAGATCCGAATCTCATTTCAGGGGTGCCAAATCAATCAAAACTAGGGGTGCAGATAAAAGCCCAATTCAGTTAAGGCCCAAACATCACAAACCCTAATATGAAAACCTAAATTATGTTTACCGAAGAGCCATCGGATGGAGGTGCACAGGGCAGCGCGGCTCACCCTGGAGCGAAGGTCTTGGGTGATGATCAGCTGCGGGCATCACGACCTCTCCGGCGACGGCGAGTTGGTGGCGTGGTAGGGGGTGTGACCATGTACATGCACGGCAGTGGGTAGTGTGGTGAAGCTTGACGTGAGAGGAAGAAGGTCGTGGCTTTGGCTGGTTCGAGGGGTGGAGCTTGACGGTGTCGTGACGGTGACAGGGATGGTACAACACCGACATTGTGTCTAGACAGATCGCGAACCTCGTCGGAAGCGATAGAGATCTTGACGGCGATAGTCTGGTGGCTGGCGTGATAGTTGTTGTTGGATTTGCTTGGCGGCGAGGTGGATGGCCGCGGAGGGACGCCACGGTGGTGCAGATGGTTGTGATTGTCGGCTTGGTCGACGAGGGCCATGGTGGAGGTGCTCGCGGCGGTTTCATGGTAGTGCGAGTGGAAAAGATGTTTGGTGTGTGGGGAGGCTGCATGGGGGTTTTGTGGGAGGTACAGAAGAGGTTCTTGGAGGTGGTTTCATGGTGGAGGTTTAAGGCGTGGCAGAACTGATGATTGTTGGGTTTGCTCGGCGGTGATATGGAGAAAGTTTTGCACGACGGTCACCGACGACAGCTTTGAGGGTTGGAGAAGCTTGGCAGGGAAGAGGTTGCTTCTCCGGCAGAAGTTCTTGCTGTATCGCCAGCCACGTTGAGGGTATTGCCGACGGCGAGAGTCTAACAAGATGAATCACTTCACACTCTCTAATAAGCTTTTGTCAAAATAGAACCCACTATTAAGATGTGAGGAGAAACTCATTGGAGGAGGCCATGAAGCTTTCTGTGGAGAATGGAGGGTTTTGTGAGTGTATTTTGTGTATGGAGGCGAGAGTGGTGAGTGAGTGCTCGTGGTTTGATGGCAGCAGTTGATTGGCTTGGTTTTGGAGGTGAAGATGGTGGAGGGAGTGACACGAATAAAGGTGGTAATGGAAGCAGTCGTGGAGGGCTACTAGGGAGTGCCATGGCGTCAACGTTGTGAGGCTTCGGCAACAATAGTGGGTTCTTCCGTTGCCATTGAAAAGGCTAGGGTGATGGCTAGGGCTGAACTTTGCTTTTGTGTGTGCTTACACTTTGAGAGGTCGTGAAAGATCAGTGAATACGACAATGTGTGGGTGTATGTGAGCATTACGTGAGTGAAGGAGAGGGAAGGCAAGCCATGAGCCAGGAATAAATGAATCCTTTCTTTTGTATGGAGGTGAGGGTTAAAGGTAATGGTGTGAGTGAGGATGATGTCTTGGCTTAGCGGCAAAATGGTGACAAAGCTAGTGCAGGTGATTTTCTTTCCTCGAGATTGAGTAAGGGTATGAACGCTGCCAGTGAAGGGATTGGAACAGACCTACGTGAATCAAAAAAATGGAAATATGAGATCAAGGAGTAGTGTGAAGAGCCTGGAGGAGTAGGTGTAGACCCTTATTTGCATAGAAGACACCTCTTTTTCGTCTGAAAAGCGTAGTGGAGCAGGAGAGGCGTGGAGCAATATACTGTTGGATAACCTTGTGTGTCTTAGACGGGACCTCCGTTTCTTTTAAAAGAAAACACTATCCCTACCAATGTTAGGAATAGAAATTTTTTATTGCCCCCAAACAGGGGACATAATCGTTTCTGGCGTTGGCATATGGAGATGAAGGTAGTGTAACAGCTTTTTGATAAGGAATGGGTAGCTTTTTGATAAGGAATGGGTGTAAGTTTGGCTCATTATTTGAGACACAGTAGTTTTGTGAAGGTACTTATAGCACACGAGTAATATTGCTTTTCTTGAGTGTGGAAAAAAATATTAGAGAATGAGGAAATGTTGAGATGTTGTGTGTTTACGGGAGATTACGAAAAGTGCCAAATAAATGAGTGGGGTCCACGGAGATTATGAGAGAGAGTGAGGTTAGAAAAATGAAAACAATGAGTGGGACCCACGAGAATCATGTGAGAGAGAGTGTGGTTGGAAAGGTTAAAAAGTGAGTGGGGCCACGAGATATTATGTGAGTGGATCCTATTTTTTATTTTTTTTATTTTCATTTTGAAAATGAAATAGAAAGTAAAACTTTGTATTTTAGTTCTTAAAAAAAAACTAAGTGAATGAAGAAAATTAAAACAAAAAAATCCAAAATTTAATATAAATGATTAATTTCTCTTTAAATTATTATCTTTTAAAAAGAAATTCTAAACCATATATTTTTTTATATTTTTTTAAAATAGAATAGAAAGATAAAAAAATATATTTTTCTAATTTTTCTTGAAAATAAGAGAAAATAACAAATTTACTAAATAATTGATTTTTTTTTCAATTTTTTCGAAAAATTATTAGAAACCTTTTTTTAGTATTTTTCAAAAGTTGAATAAAAGACAATTGCACAAAATGTAAATTATATATATTTTTTGTATTGTTTGGTATTTTTCTAAAAATAAGAGAAAAGTGATAAATCAAAACAAACAACAAAATTTAAACCAAAAGATTTTTTTTTTTTCACCCGGACGAAATTGAGCATGTAAATTTGACCTTTTTTTTTGCCACCTACAACAAGAAGCCAACTTTCAGTTCTTAATCCGTCTTCCTCTGTAGGATCTATGGAGGATGATTGAGATTGTGATGTATAAGATCCAAATTGTGAACTCGCTTGGTAAATCTATTCTCAAATTCTTCTTATTATTCATACATGTTATTAATGTCATATATACAATACACGACTAAAATAAAGAAAAATAATAATAACAAATGTAACTCACGACTGTCTTTCTTAATCTTTCATCAACATATTCACCATTATCCGAATATGAGTCTACTTAAATACCTCATCAATATGTGTAGGACGACCCAACTCTTTTGCCTATAAACAAACATAAATAATATTATGGTTATGAGAGGCAATATCATCCAACTTGGTGTATTTTTATATAATCCAATGCAATATATTATCAAATACCATATATTATTTGTAACATTCAAACATTGTATAATAGAATAATATGTAATCATAAAGTATAATTCAAAATCAATTACAATCAAAATTCAATACAACATAAATGTTTTGTATACATACCATGTGAATGGCATGCTCATGTGTACTTATGGAGCCACCAGTGTGTAAAGACCCACCCGTGTCAGATGCTCAGTTTTTTAGGGCTCGAATACACTTAACACGAAAATCAGGTGAATTCAAATTGGATAGCAAATAACTCCATACATCATCAAACATCCAATTAGGCTTTTTTCAAATTTTTCTAGCTTCCATGAACATTTCTGATGGCCTATGTTCGACTTTGGAGTGAAAGTTTTTTTTAACCCTTTCCTCATGTTTCGATTTTCAACTGACTTTTTTCTATGTAAACACAAAATGTATACTTAAAAATGAGAAACTTTGTGGATACTTGACATTAAAGAAATAATAACTAAAGAAATACTTGATAATCAAGAATAAATTATGACAAATGTATAATACCTAAAACCAATAACATACAATCTTTAATTTACCTAACTATCAAAAACTTAACATTGCATAACAATCAGACTTATATAAAAACATATGGACATTTTAATTGAATTCAAGAACCCTAATACAACAAGTTTTGTTGATATTAAATGAGAAAAATTACTTTAAAACGTTGGAAGAAGATTTCCCTATCTGCACCAGTTATTGAACTCCATGTAAGCCAAGGTTCATGATATTGTTGTTTAATGGTCATTGTGATTGCATGTGATGCAACCCTACATCGATGAAGTCTAAAAAATACAAGGTTGAAATTATTAGACAATAAATTTATAAAAGAAATAATGCTCAAGATTTTATTTATACTTATTACTTACCCAAAACCATAAGGTGAAATCATAAGAAGAGCATGACCGAGTGGGAGATCATCGTCCTCAATATTTGATTGTGCATCACCCTCATCAGTACATATTTGTGGACCTTCCTCAATAAGAGAATCACCAATTTCTAGAAGGCACTGGTAGTGGCAAGGGTATTGGTAATGGTGTAACCCTTGGCAACAGTGATGATATTGATGATGTTGAGGGTGTTGTAACTAGTGAGGATGGCGCTGATGCAACAACTGGGATTGGGGGTGATATGGTGGGAGGAATGACTCCTCTTGATTGAGGATATGTTTACAGTCCTAAGACATGGAAAAGATGCTTGTAGGTCCAACACCTTTTTATATAGTGGTGAAACCTGGGACAGGGGAAGATGTATGTTCAGGAGTTAGGGATGGGGAAGGTACAAGTGCAATATGTGCATTTACTTTAAGCACATATTGTGGTCTTCTACCATTCATTACCCTTTTTCCACTTATTTTTACTAGATAAGAAAGGTTTTGGTTGGTCACATCCTCCTGAAGATATATCTATAACAAAAAATGATGTTATCAATTATAAATGAAAACAAAATACTAAAATTAAAAACATACAATATAATATAAATTTGTTTCACAAAAGAATCATTATGTTATTAGATGAACAAGAAAATAGCATCTCTAACAATTGGTAATCATTGATCCAATTTTAATAAAAGTATTGCTAAGACATAATTCAATCATCATCAAATTCATCATCTTCATTGTCTTCTAAAGAATCATTTCGTTTAAGTTGACCATCTTCACTATCCTCTTCAATGTAACCATCTTCAGTGTCCTTATTTTCACCATCTTCAAACTCCTCTTCATTGTCCTCATTTTCTCTATCTTCAAACTCCTCTTCATCATCCTCTTCTTGAAAATCTTCAAACTCATTATCTTCCTCTACTTGTTCAACATCAACCTATAAATGTTGGAATCCTGAGATACCTTCAACTTCAATTACTTCATTTATATATTTCATTTCATTTATTTTGTAAGGAACGTCATCTTCCATATCAATATATTCAATGCAACCTCTGGGCTTTATTTTAATTACAACACACCAACCTTGTTTGTCCTTTTTTGATGTCGGATATGGGACATAATATACTTATCTTACATCATGTGCAAGGATAAATGGATCAAAAGTTAAATACCTTTTCTCCATATGAATGTCCACAATTCCATATTTGGGATCCACACTTGTACCTCTATGTGATGGATTAAACCAATGATAATAAAATACCACCACTTTCTTTGAGGAGCCTGTAGTATTGTACTCTAGCTCATATATGTATTCAATGATCCCATAGAAATCACCATGGCCTCTTTCTGTGAGCCCCTTTACATAAACACCGCTATTTATTTCTTTTTCCTTGCTCCATGCATGAGTGTGAAATTTGTACCCATTGACAAAGTAAGTGTGTCATTCATTAGCACATGTGAAACAATCATAAAACAATTCCCTTAAGTGTATGTTTCTCATGTTTAAAAGCTCACTTGTAACCTACGAAGGCAACACATACAAAATCTAAATTTTATTAGGTTATATAAGACATAAGTTAATCACAATAAAATATGCATACTTGACCTTTGAACTATTCAGGAAAATGTGTATGTATATCTTTTGACACATTTCACGATCTTATTTGTTGAGATTGCAATAATGAACTGTGACACACATCAACAGAATCGGGAAGAGTTTATTTAGAGGATCCATTTTGCCCAAAATCAAATCCAAATGTTTGATATACTTACTCGAGGTATGATTTTACTTCATTGCAATTGATCAAAATATGAACATGCACAGACTTCCATTCTTTATGGTTGAACTAATGGATTAAATTTTTTCCTAAGAACGACCAGGTTGGTTAAAGATGGATAATATTGATGGAGAACCTTCACTAGCATGAGGTATTTCATTTCTAAGATTTCATGGTCACAACATGAAATTCTTGAAATAGTGGAAAGAAAAGTGAATTGTCTCTCGACGCAAATAAGATGCACAAATTGATCTTTCAACTTGAGCCCTATTTTTTGATTGAGCATTTAGAATCACCCATAAACCTATAAAATTAAGTAAATGGAGATGGATTTAGAAATCAAATGAAGTATATTTAAAAAATAATAATCATATTTTTCGTACCTTTCAAATGGATACATCCATCTATATTAAACTAGTCCACCAAGTCTTGCTTCATTTGCAAGATGAATCAGGAGGTATTCCATTGAATCAAAGAATGCAGAGGGGATATTCTCTCCAATTTGCAAAGAATTATTGAAATGTTTTGTTCCATTCTGACCAAGTCATGATCCCTTAATGTTGTCGAGCACAAATCTTTGAAGAAATGGCTGAGTTCAATAAGTGGATTCAAAACATGTACTGGTAATGAACTAAATACAATAGGAACTAAAAACTCCATGAATACATGGCAATCATGACTTTTCATGCCATGTATCCTCCCCTTGTCTACATTTACACATCTTGCCAAATTTGAAGAATAACCATCAGGCATACGAAGTTCTTTTATCCAGTGATAAACTAACTTTGATTCCTCAGTAGTTAAACTGTAATTTTCTTTTGTTTTTAGAATATTCCCATTAGGTTTCAACTTCAACTCCAAATCAAGTCTCCTACAATACAATGCTAGGTTTTCTATTGCCTTATCATTGTCCTTTGTCTTACCTTTGACTTCCATGATGGTGTTGAATATATTGTCAAAGAAATTCATCTCTATATGCATAACATCAAGATTGTGTCTCAATAAATTATCTTTCCAATATGGAAGATCCCAAAGGATACTTCTTTTTGTCCAATTATGCCACTCTCCATAACTTGGTAGTTTGGACATGTGAGGCTCATTTATGATTGTTGGTACATTCCTAACTATATGATAAACCTCTTTAGATGTCAACATAGATGGTGGTCCACCCATTTCAACTTTGGCCTTTGTAAAAAGCCTTTTTATTCCTACTAAATGTATGATTGTTAGGCAAGAACATGTGGGGTGAGTCAAACCAACTATTTTTTTCCATGTTCTAATCTAAAGGCCTTTGTGTGCTTTATGGAATACGAGCCAACCAATTTACCTTGAGTCCCCCAACCTGACAACATACCACATGCAAGGAAATCATTAATTGTCCACATCAAAATTGCCTACATCATCAAATTTTGCTTCCTTGAAACATCATATGTTTGAACACCACTCCAAAACTTTCTAAAATCATCAATAAGTAGTTGTAAATAAACATCGATACGAGCCTTTGGATTATGTGGACCAGAAATGAGACAACTCAAAAGTATATAAGGTCTTGACATACACATTTTAGGAGGAAGATTATATGGGGTGACAATTATTGACCAACAAGAGTAAGGTTTTGTTGATGCTTGATTATATGGATTTAATCCATCAGAGCATAGACCAAGTCCTATATTACGTGGCTCAGTAGCAAAATCAAGATGTACTCGATCAAAATATTTTCAGGCTTCACCATTAAAGGGATGTCGTAACACACCCAAAGGTCTTCTATTATCATAATGCCATGTCATTTGTCCCGTAATTTGCATGGATGCAAACAATCTTTGTAATATTGGAATTATAGGCAAATAAAATATTTTCTTCATTGGAATTGGTTTTCTTTTACTTGTTCAAACTTTTGGGTTATGATATCGAGCTTGATGACAAAATTTACATTGTAGTAGGTGTCCATCATTTTTCCCATATTCATTATCATAAAAAAGCATACAACTTTTTAGAAAACAATCTATCCTCGTAGCCTTCAACCCCAACATTGATACTAGCCTCTTTGCATCATAATATTTTTTTGGCAAACCCTCTTTGATGGGTGTAACATCCAACAACATTGTTGTAATAAAATCAAAACATTGGTCAGAAACATTCCAATTAGACTTGCAAGCTAACAATTTCAAATATATTGATAATTTAGAATCTTTAGCCCCTTCAAACAATGGCTTATTAGCTTCTAACAACATATCATAAAATCTCTAAACTTCTTCATTGTGAGGCTCCTTTATGTCATTAAAATTGGATGGTTCAAATGTTTCATGTTGCCCAAGAGCATTATACACCATGTCTTGTATTGCCATAAATTGTTCACTTTTATTCATATGTACACCAATACTTGAAACACCAACATGATTGTCATTAACATGTCGCATTTGTTCACCATGATCAATCCAAATATAAAAATTACGCATGAAATCATTCTTAAAGAGGTGAACCTAGACCATTTCAATTGGAAAAATCTTTCTACATTGATATTTATTGCATGGACATGTAAGCTTGCTTTCATTCAAATAAGACTCTTGTTGACAAGCTTTAATGGCAAACTCTTCAACCCTATTCATAAAACTTCTTTTAAACAACCTCTACCAGTATAACATCTATCATACATCCAAGTATGATTTGAATAAAACAACCCATGTTCTGAAAAGAAAAACATGAAAATGGAATTTTAATTAAATAAATTCTTATTCAATAACGAATCTAAGTAATACTAATCATAATCCTCTATATTTAATTATAAATCATAATGTTATTGAATTTATATAGTTATCAAATGTATGTTTATATGGTACAAGATATCTCTTTACTCACAAAATATACATTATATGATGATAGTGTATATGAATTGTGGATGCAACGTTGTCCACATTCTAAATTAATCAATTCATTAATAGTTTATGCAAACCTATATTAATTTTAATACATTTTTTAGTTACATGAACAATATATTGTCTCGTCTTCTCTATTGTGATGTGGCAACAAAGAGAGACCTCAACTTAGTTAGAGGGAAGGAAAAAAGAAAAGGTGCAACAAATTGACTCTGTGTGTAAGGCCCTATGGTTTTCGTTTCCTTTTGAAATCACCAAGATGCCAACGCCAACCATGTCTGTGGTTAAAGCTTTACATTGTGCTTCCAATATAATGTCATCGTTGTCTTCGCGATCTGCATTGTGAGGTCAAAGCTTGTTTCATTTTGTGAATTCACACAGCCATGCGCTAGTTACCCATGCTTTCCTTTGCGCCTTTCAGTTCCTCCTTGTCTTCCTCCGTAGCCATCGCCGACCACTGCTGGAAGGCCTGGATATTCAGTAAAACTAAATTTTGGACCCTCCATTACCGTATTGGTATGCAACTCTAGGTCCTCTTTGTCAAATCTAGGGCAAGTATTCCTTGGCAAGGGCACCAAATCTTCTCTTGTTTGCATCATTGCTAAAATTGTAATGGAGAAACAAAAACAAAAAATGTTTGATTCATTTACCTTTGTTATGACTCTGAATGTCTCCTTTTATGGTAGAGTTTCAATGATGGCTTCGTTTGTCTCCTTTCGAATCAATGTTTGCGCCCTCTGCTTCTTCAACTTGTTACAGGTTCACACCAACAACGGAGCTATATTGAACAACTCTATTGGTTCATAAATAGGGTATGTGTTCATTTCATCACATTTTGGAAGAAGGGTTTGAGATTGGGTCACATTTCAAAAGAAGGGTTTGAGATTTAGTCACATTTTCAAATAATGATTTGAGATTGCGTATGGATACCAATATGAAATTGAGATTTGAATTCTCAAATTTAATATTTGGGAACAAGGGTTTCTCTTTCAGATGTTTCGTATTTAAGAAGTACAAAGAGAATTGTTGGAGAATTAAGAAAGACGAAACGTGTTGGAGATTTTGGGAATAGAAATGTATTATTAGGATTTTGGATTAAAACTTTTAATTTTACTCATGATTTTTATTTTCCCACCACTCTTTTTTAGTAGGTAACTATTTCGATTATACATTTTTGGAGTTTCTCTTTTCACTGGTCGGTAACAACTTTACCCACGAAAAAATTCAGTGAATTAAAAAAAAATTACCCACTATTGAAAATTTGGTGGGCAATTATCAGTGGATAATTAGCTTTTTTTGGTAGTGTTTGAAAATTAATTATCAAACCACTTATTTTTTTGAGTTAATAAGCAACTAAAAACACATATCTAAAGGACTGTTTCACATTAGAGAGAACTTTCATAAATAGGGTTAGATTGAGTTTCCTCAAAGTCTATACCAAACTCATTACAATAGTTTGACTTTGATTGAATTTATGTATTGTCACTACTAAACCTATATTAAACCCAAATAAAAGTGAAGTAGGTTGGATTTTATCATTAAGAACGTAAAAAGTAAAAAAGAAATTATTTTACAATTTTAAAAAATTTTACTTTTTTTTTACAAATATGCTGATATAATTTTCAATTAATTATACTCTATATGTAATTTAATTCAATAATGCATTCAAATAAACTAGAATAAAATTTATATTTAAAAAAATATCTATAGGTGGTTCGACAACATGACATGATAAATTCATTAAACTTTGATAGCATCTTAAACGTGAATTTTAAATCTAATTCAACCTTACACAATCAACTTATAAGATAAAATTTACGTTTATTTATATATTATACTCAATTTTATTTTATCTCTAACAAAATAGTGATTTCAAATAATAGATAATTTAAAATTTATTAATATTATATATTTATTATCGCATTTAAGCTAATTTAAGCTTTACAATGTTTTTAGACATCTTCACTTAATGTAAAGAGAAAAAACATAGATATCATAGAGGGAGAAGTTGGAGCAGAAAACTACTGATAGACAAAGGATTTGGATTTCGAAAGTCTTTCACTCATCTTTCTCTTGCAAAAGAACAATATGTAATATAAATTGAATATTTGAAGAAGATATAACAAAGATACTAATATGATACGAACAAATCTATTTAAAAAGTATGACACCATTTATAACTCAAATCATAGGATAATAATTTTATTTAGTTTTTTATATGTAGTTTAACTTTTTTTTTACTTTTAACTCTCATTAAATTCTAGCAATGTATGGTGAATGCGGCAGGAGATATATGTTTTGTTGTGGTGACCACAACACTCATTTCAGCATAATTTTTCATGATGCAATTCTAGGAGCATATATTATCCATCACATCTCTCACCTTTATTGAGGGGAATATTAAGATATAAAGGAAAGAAAAGAAATCTCCACCACTATACAAAGTTACCAATACAAAGTTACCAATGGGTGTCGTTTTCATCATGGGTTAGTAAGAGTGACATTTCTATTTCTTTGATTATGTGTATTTTGGTGAGAGATGGATGATCATCATCTCATTTAGAGTCTTTGGTAAGATGGATTTGTGGAAGCGAGAAAAATGTAAAGAAAGTTGTAAATTTGAGAAATAAAATAATAATAAAAATATAATTAATTTAATTGATACTTCTTCTCTCATCTCAGTAAAGATTTGTGAGGAAAGTACGTTTTTTATTTTTTTAATAATTAATCTTATTATTAACTTATTTATATTTATATTATAATAAAATAAATATAATTAATTATATAATATAATAATAAAATACTAAATATTATTATTAAAATAATAATAAATTTTAAAAAATTATAAAATAATAATAACAAAATATTAATAAAAAATATTAATAATAAATTTATAAAAAAAACAAAATCTTATAATTTTATCAATTAAAAAAAATAAAATATCTATTACCTTTGCTCACAATTTTTTCACTTAAATCTCATCATCTTTTCCTTAATCCTATTATATATTCAAGTTTGAGTCTAAGTTCCACATTGAGAAAAAATGAGAAAGTTAAGCAATATATAAGAAGAAGACCCACAAACTTAATACCTTAAGGTTTTGGGTTGAAGGTGGTGTCATTTCCTTGTGTGGGCTTGGCTCAATTTTCATTCTTATGAGATCTCCCCAATGTTTTCTCTCTTGATTTTCCCAACAAGTGGTATCAGAGACGATGGTTTGGGTAGCGACCGGCCATACGAGTACAGTTTGATTCCTGTATCGAAAGTCTTCTTGATAGAGGTTTCAGGCTTTGGGTTGAAGGTGATGTCATTCCCTTCTTGACAAGATTTAATACGGGTTGAAGGTGGTGTCATTCCCTTGTGTGGGTTTGGGTAGCGACTGGCCATACGAGTACAGTTTGATTTATGTATGGAAAGTCTTCTTGATTGAGATTTTAGGCTTTTGGTTGAGGGTGGTGTCATTCTCTTGTGTGAGTTTGACTCAGTTCACATTCTTGTGACATCTCCCCAATATAAACAACATAAATTTTCACATACTTTCATCTCAAATCCACTCCCTTAACCAAATATAACACTAGGGTGGGAAACTGTGTATGAAAAAAATACGAGTGAAAAACAAAATCAAATTTTGTAAAAAAAAAAAAAAAAA
>Ga0099824_1002356_pt1 | contig 27593 bp, 23 predicted proteins | sample SiratrowhiteBW_FD_76837 | JGI IMG/M metagenome (GOLD analysis project Ga0099824, IMG submission 76837) | Root nodule microbial communities of legume samples collected from California, USA - Siratro white BW | ecosystem: Host-associated > Plants > Roots > Nodule | place: USA: California...
GAAATCATAATAATAAGAGTTTAAGGAAATTATTTGCTTCAACCACAATACATAATATTTTGATTCTCAAGTTTGAATAGCCCTTGCTTTATCAACTGAATGTTGTACAAAATCATTACCATAGTTAATTACTTTATGGTTAACAGAAACTAAGAACGAATGCATGCATCGTTTTGTTAATGTTTTTCATATATAAAGAAATTTGAAGGTGGGTTCAGGAGGTTACACACATAATTATATGAATACCATAGTTTCATACATAGTCAAAAAGGCAATTACATTCACACCTTAGAAGCGATTACAGAGGCAATTGCAAAACAAAAATTTCAGAAAGCAAGAAGAATTGGAACGATAGCAGCAAAGAAAGAAGCCAGAATCGGGCAATTCTTGAAAATCGAATTATACAAAAAGGAAGAGAAAATTACAGAGAGATGTACTTTTCAGAATCAGAGAGAAGAGCAAAGAAAATAAAAGAAGCGTGTTGAAGGCTTCGAAAGGTAAGTACCCTTGTTGTTCCTGCTCTGTGGTCATCTCTTGCATAAATTATTATTTGGTTTTTTATCCCTAAACAAGGCATTCACGAAATCAATAAACAATTAGCCTTGGAAAACATTCTTTAGATGAAATTAATCATAAGGATTCAGAGTTTACCTTTTTTTTTCTTCTTCGTTCTTGCGATTCTATTTGAAAACGTTTGCTACTTGGGACATTTTCTTTCTTTTCTATTTCCTACTTTTACTCATTTTCCTATGCGCATTCCTATGCAAGAACCCATTCCCAGAAAAATAACACCATCAGATAACACACTTTCAAACCCAGAAATCCATAATCAATTCCAATTCAATATCAGGAATCTCAGCAACCCAGAAATCTTCAATCTCAATTCATCAAAAACCCAGAAACTCAATTTGAATTTCCCAAAACAGAAATACAAAACCGTAAAAAACACCAAAACAAATCCTAGAATCAAACCCTTAATGGTTGTTTCCTCGACAATCACATCACGAGTCCTCCCCGTTTTCTTTGTTGTTGCACAAGGATCGCGAACCAGCAACCAAGAAAGGGAACCACCAACAAAGGGACTGTATAATTAGTGCTCCGAGTGAGGTGATGACTGGGTTCTTCTCCCCCGCATTCTGGCCATAGGTCGCAGTATCTATTGTGTTTTCGACCTCAAACTGGGACCTCACTGTGGCCTTTGTTCGGACGCTGCGCCACCATGGGCTGTCTCCACAGTGCTCCTCCGCAGGCCTCTCCCACACTTGCCTTTTCCCTTTGACGAACTTCTCCATGTGCCGCACTTGCCCTCTCCATCTTCCCAATCCTTACCGCATCACCAAGGTCGTCCTCAACTTCCCACTCGAAGTATGCGTGATTGAGGAGATCGCCGACGGTGAAAGCCACAGAAAGCGGCGGCGCGGGCAAATGAGTGAAAGTTGTGTTACCTTGTGATGGATTAGGGTTGTGTTGGAGGGTGGCAAAGGAGTGGACTGCTTCACCTTCATAAGATTTTAAAATTCCAAAATGAGTAAAATGTGGTTGTCGTCGAGACTAGGGGAGAAGTTCTGAATTTTAAAAAAATTGTTGGTGAAAGGTAATGCAAAACTAGGGATGGTAGAATCCGACGTGGATCTTATAAATCATAAGTAATTTGAAATACGTAAAAGTTTACAAAAGAAAAAATTTAACTTTATGATTTATACCAACAGTATAAGTATTTGAAAACATTTCAATAATTAGGGTTGGACAAACTGTAATTAATTGAAAAAAAATTAACTGAAAACAAGACAATCCATCTGTTGCAGGTGCAGTATGTATTAAAAGCAATCTGCATGTCACTGTCCAAGTTTTGGGTTTGAACTCATCTCTATTCCCCATCCTAGGGTTCTGTGCTTCAACAGAAAACAGAATCAAGCATACCCCCATCCTCAAAATTTACATCTTATCATGATTCATATACTAATTCAATAAATTACTTTGTGAAATGTTTTTCATGTCTTTGTTACATGCTCCCCTGTTACCAGTCTATACATATATATATAGAGAGAGAGAGAGGGGGTTCTGTTGCAAGTCATCATGCATCTATACCATGGCTGCTTGCTTTTATGTTCAACCTGTATCATTCTTTCTCTTCTAATGAGAAATTAAAATTTTTAAATTAGGACTTGTCTTTTTTCCTCTATTAGTTGTGCAATCCTCATTCTTTCTTTTTCTTTCACATTTCAGGGTGTGCCATTTAGAACATTTCATGATATCGCTGGAAAATCTGTTGCTTTATGTACATCGAAGAACTGCCAACTGCTGCACTTAAGTCTTGATGAGCTGAGAAGTATAAATCCAGTCTCTGAAGAAAAGATGTATGATTTTCTCGGAATAAAAAATGCAATCCAGAAATTTGTCTCTTACGGCTCCACCGAGTCATCATGTGTTGCCAGCCAAATTGACTATTGCATGAAAAAACTTGAAATGAAGTGAAGACTAGCCTGATTGTCATGAACTTCTCATCTTGTTATGTAAAGCCAATTCCAAAAACTTGAAATAATTACGCATGCCAAAGATCCTGCAACGCGTAATTCTGGAATCCACCAAGATGATACCTTTGAGTATTTGAATTACGTAAGAGCATTAGGTGTTATATGCAAATTAGTCAGGGTTTCTGAATAGGTAGTTTCGGAATCAAAATGCCACACCTAATTAATTTTGGATTTTACATTGCACTTATAGAAATAATTTTTATTATTGTATTAAAATCATTTTCTGTTATTACCTTCAGTATTTTAATTCTTTAAAGCCTATGGAGGACCATACTGAAACGGGGACAATTGTAATTTTCAAAATATAAGATACGCCGACACAGGTTTATATATATTATGTTACCGTGAATTATATCAATGGATAATCGTTATCAAATGGATAATCGTAATATATAATCTAAATATTTCTAATTATATATAAAATTTGTTTTTTATTTTTATAATTATAATAAAAACCTTTATAATAAATTTCCAAGTTTTAAAAATTTCATTATATAAAATTGTGTTTAATATTTAAAAATATTTTGTTTTAAATTAAACATTTTACCAATACGTTTTGAAACTGTATCAATGTTTAGCTTGTATATTTAAAGTTAAATAATATCTAGTAATTTTTAATTTTATTTAATTTTATAATATTTTATTTCAAACAATCTATATTATGTCATGTCTTAACTTCTCATTTCACTACCTTTTTTTCCTCCATTTACGAACCAAAAACAAAAATATATTTCATGTAAAATTAAGCCTGTAAAAAGATATATATATATATATATATATATATATATATATATATATATGAATACATGAAATCAGAAAGCACTTGGTAAGTATAAACCACAATAGGTACCTCCGACACTCTCATCAGAAGGAATTTGATCATTACAGTCGCGGTTTCTCACAATGGAAACGCAAACAATGAATGTAAAGCGAAAACCTTAAAAAGACAACCAATAGTAACTGACTCCATTAAGTTTAATTTCCATGAGATCTCTTATGAAACCACATTATGGAGTTAATGAGATCCAAATTAAGAACCTAATCGCACTCGTCAATTCAGCATTGGCATGATTTTTCAACGCTCTGGAAGAACAAAGGAAATACTTGCTGCTGCCAGCAGTTCTCTTTCCCGACAACAGATTTGGTTGTCGTTTTTCAAATACTTACGGTTTGTATAAACCGTAAAGTTAAATTTTTTCTGCGGTTTGTATGGACTATAAAACTTACGGTTTATACAATCCGTAAAGTTTTTTCAAACAGCTGTATTATTACGGGTTATATAATCCGTAAGCTTTTACGTATTTCAAATTATTTATGGTTTATATAATCCGTAATAATTGAAATAGCTACAAATTGAACTTACGGACTATGAAGTCGTAAGTGTACGACTCTTACGGTTTCTCCAATCCGTAAAAAACATAAAAATCGAATAACAGATACTCGATGACGAAACTCGTTCACCCACCAACGACTGTGTCAACAGCTTCGATCCGCCCCTCCAACACCGATGTTGGATTCTGCCACCACTTTCCACCAACGATTATCCAATATTTAGAACTTCTTTGACAATCATATTTTGTAAAAGCAGGGTCAATTCCGTGATTTACTCATGTCTAAATTTAGAATTTTAAAACCTTATGGAGGTGCAGGAAGAGCATATGGAGGTGCAAGAAGAAGCAGTCAAAGGAGTGAATGAGAAGACATGATGCATTAGGTTGTGGTGAAGGCGTTGGGCCTCGTTCAAAATTTGGGCCTTTCCGTTATTCAAACCCTTAGTATTTTCTTTTACACCCTTCCTTTAAAAAAGAAAAAGTTTGAGACTAATTATCTAGCAAGTTTGCTTTCAACACCTCACTTTCTCATTTCTATATTTCTTTTTTTCTTAGGTTTGGGTCCATTTGGTCTCTTTTTATTTTTCTTATATTTCAAATATAATTCCTTTTTCTAAAAGAAAAAGGTATTAAAATAAATAAAAAATGATATTTTTTTAAATAATAATAATAATAATAAATAAATAAATAGATAATGATATTTTCTTTTTTTAAATAATAATAATAAATAAATAAATAAATAAATAATTCAATTAAATCTCCAAATGGTCGCATGCGTCAGGTGAGGTTTTCTTTTCACAAAATAAATTTTGGATTAAATTCCTAAATGAACGTACACGTCATACATGGATTTAATATGAAATGTTTTAATTTCGTTTGGATTATCAAAAGACCGTACGCATCTACCGATATCAAAAATGAAGTTTAATTTTTAAAAAGAAACTAATAAAAAAAATAATAATAATTTCAAAAAAAAAATTTCCAATGACCATATTTTCGTTTAAAACTACGTAAGCTCTGATTTTCTATCACGGATAGAAATACATAGAAGCAGAGTCAATCCTTGTCGGGTCCTTTAATTTAAAAATTATTATTTTATTCTTATTTGTCTTTTATTTTTATTTTTGGGAAAAAGAAACATTTAATAATCCGCATTTGATTTTTCGCTTATTCAATTAAAGGTACTATCTCAGGACAGACGTTGTGGGGTGCTAATACCTTCCCCACTGGTAACCGACTCCCAAGCTCATCTCTGGTTTGGATACCATTTTTTTTTTTGGTTTTCCATAATAAAATATGGTGGCGACTCTATCTCTTTCTTTTCACACCATGTTTTTCCAATTTTTTTTTTTTGGATCGTCGTCCGCCGTCGTTGACGAGGTTGGGACAGATGGCGAATTCATTGGGGAAGACTTTGAGAGTCAGGCCATTTTGATTGAATTAGTGAAAATAAATGTGGTTTTATGAATGTTTATATTTCCCTTTCTTTATATTTTGTTTGCTTTTATTGCTCTTAATTGCTTTTATATCTTGTTTTTACTATTTTTATAATTATAGTTGGAATATTGAACTCTAGGGTAGACGACATGTTATATCTGCTATATCTATCATATACCTACCTGAGACTTTTCTGGTTGTTTTGCAGGTGGAGTGTTGGGTACATATTTTCTCCCTTCACACACACTTTTCATGCATGTATCATGAGCGGGGTCCTAAAACCCCAAGTCTGAAAAAGTTTAGAAATAGAGGGACTCAGTGATATTGGACGGGATGTACTTCCTACTCCGGTTTTCATGAGAATCCCGATCAGAGTTTGTTCTCTTTATTCCCTTGTTCATAAGTAAGTTGTTTACTGACTGCTTTGAATAAAGCAGTAAATGAGGGTCATAAGTCTGGTGACCTTTATACCTTTAGGGACTAGGGAGCTAACCCTTGTGAGTGTGCATGTAAAGAACCTAGAACCCTAGGTGTCGTAATGCCAAATTTTTTTAGGGGCACCAAGGGAGACTTTCGAGATCCTCTTCTCCTAACCATTTTGCATATTAATTGATATATCATATTTGCATACACAGATCATGAAATAAGTACCTTTTTAGGTACAAACATGCATGGTCTTTTTATTTAGTTTTAGTCATGTCATATTATCAAACATTGCACATAAGCATACATTTACATCTCATCTTTATTCTTGCATTCATGGTATCATGTAATTATCATGCCATTTTATACCATACACAACCTGCATATGTACATTGGCTTGTTTTTACATGCATTCCATATCCTAGCATCCACAGTATATCCTGCAAGCATTCCATGTCCAAACATGCATTCCATATCTAAGCATGCATTTAATATCAAGACATATATTTCATATCCAGACATGCATTACATACCCAAATCCATATCATATACATCATATATTAAACATGTACCATAACTTTTTATTTGCATTATACATCTCAGCATACATCATACATCTTGACTTGCATTGTACATCTTAGACATGCATTAGACATTTAGACTTAACATGTTTCCTACATCTTCTCATGTACATTGCATTTAGATAGGTAACTTACATCTTAACATCCATTGTACATATCGACATGCATTTACATCTTCATTCATACATTCGTAATAACACATCATTTGGCATCAATGTTCATCTATAAACTAGAACATACATGTATGAATTTGGTTTTGCACACATTCATTCTATTCCATTTTTAGGACAAAAATTATAAAGTTGTGTGTTCCTAAATTAATATGAAGTTGAATTGAGGAAAAATCCTTTTCAAAAAAGAATTCTAGAGAAAAAAAGGTTTTCAAAAAAATATATATATTCTGATACATGACTCAAATTATTTTCCTAATTCATACTTTGGTTAATTGTCAATGATAACGTATCATGCGCACACAACTTTAGAGTTTTTGATTTAGTTTCCCATTTGCATTTCATAGCATGCATCTCATTTAATTCCTTCATTTTTTAATTGAAAAGAAAAAGGAAAATAAAAATAACCATATTTCTGTGACATCTTTATGGGACCCGTTCGAATCTTAAAAAATGGAAGATTGGAGAGAAGCACAAGAAACAATGAAGGCTGATATTTAGATACTGAAGGTTGATATTGATTTAATCAAGGATAAAGTAAATCAAATTCTTGAAGCTTTGGAAACCTTAAAAAGCATAAGAGAAAATCCTACAACTAGAGGTGGTGAAGAGACTTTTTCCCCCGTTGAGATTATGAACAAGCAAGAACCATTCCATATTAATACTCACGCTCAGAGAGAGAATGTGATTGAACCAGATACTTACACTAGTTTTCAAATGACTGCTCAGCCAAAAATCTTGAAAGTGCTGGTAATGGAGAATCTCAGGGGAAAAGCATGACTCATAATATGAATGTAGAACCTATGGATGATGATGAGACCATAATCAAAATGGAAATATTGGAAGAAAGAATTACTGCCATAGAAGGTGGAGAACAATTGTGGTTTAGAGATGTTGCAGATTTGTGCTTAGTGCCATATGTAAAAATTCCTCCCAAATTCAATGCTCCTGAATTTGAAAAATACCAAGGCACCACTTGTCCTAAGAGCCATATAACAATGTATTGCATAAAGATGGCAAGTCATATACACGATGAAAAATTATTAATACATTTCTTCCAGGATAGCTTGGGTGGTATAGCTTTGAATTGGTACATGCACCTTGAACCTACCCACATTTGACAGCCCAAGTAGAACCACCTTTGCATGATAAAGAGATGGTTCCAATGTTTATTGACACGTTAAAGTCTCCCTTCTACGAGCACATGCTAGGCAGTGTCTCTTCTAATTTTTCTGACATAGTGATCATCGGGGAAAAGATCAAGTTTGGATTGAAAAGCGGGAAAATTGCACATGGCCTGTCCGCTGTTGCACATCCCAAAATAGCTGATCATGCAGGAAAAAGGGGCGAAGTTCAAGTGACATATAACATTTCTCTTATGATAGTCGTGCATCACCTGTTCTAGAAAATTCATGTCAACAAAATCAAAAGGTGGAGATGAAATCCAAACAAGACCAAATAAATTCAACATCGATCAAAGGTTCCAATTGGAAGAAGAAAGTTGTTGAATTCACTCCCATTCCAATGACTTATACAGAGCTCATGCCACAACTTCTCAATGAGGGACTAGTTTCGATCTGTCATCTGAATCCGTTACAAACACCGAACCTTAAAAACTATGATCCTAACACTAAATGTGATTATCACAACGAGGTGTTTGGACATTCTACAGAAAGGTGTTTGGCATTTAAACGCAAAGTGCAATCGCTACTAGATGCAGGTTGTTTGAGTTTCATGGAAGAGATGCCTAATGTTGAAAACAACCTCCTTTCGAGATAGGTCTCAACCAATGCCAAGTCAAGAAGGAAAAGAAGCTTCTACCACTAAGAGGAGTTAGGGGGTGCCTGTACAGACTTGTTGATTTTCATAGCTATGAATTTGCATCAGTATTGTATTTTGGCAACGATCAATTTCATTACCAAGCAAGATCTGATTTTGTAAAGCTTACAATATCAATCAATGTCATGCGGTTGTTCATAAATTCGTGCTTGTTGCTATTCTAGTGGGTCTTAGAGGATGTCAAATAATATTAAAAAAATGTTTTATTTAAAATAAAAAAGTTGAGAATAACTGAAAAATGAATCAAGCATCTTATTATGAATCATTTGTTCACGAATTATTGAATTCATAAAAAATATTAAAAAAAGGATATTGTAATTTCCTAAAACGTGACATTTTAAATATGGAATTAAATTAACTTTTGTCAATTGAAACATTTTACATGCATGCGGCTTGAAAATTTTGTAGCATTTATTCTTTCCTTCATTTATCCCAAAACGAAAGGATTTGTCTCAGTTCTTGCCATCATTACATGAAAGAGTAAAACAAGAACCTCATAATGTGGCAATCAAAGTCTCTCAGTTGATGTCGCAACCGGGATCGTGACGGGGACGACGATCTGAAAGGAAATAAAAATACTTTTGAAAAATAGAAAAATGGAGTCGCCACCATAGTTTATTATGAAAAACTATGGAAAAACCAAAAAACAAGGATAAGACTAATTTATCAAAACCGAATCTAGGTTCGGGAGTCGGTTACGTGTAGGAAAGGTATTAGCACCGCCACAACGCCCGTCCTAAGACCGGTACCATTAATTAAACAAGTGAAATGAGTGTGTTTTTTTTCGAAATATTTATTTTTCCCAAAAGAAGAAAAAATATATCTTCTTTTAGGAAACCCGACAAGGGTTTGACCTTGCTTTTTGGTGACTTTGATTCTCGATTAAAGTGAAGAATGATGAAGGAAGATCTTTTTTAGTGAAGGTGTTGCAACTTCTTTTTGGCTGTGTGTGAGTGTGGAACCGAAAATGTGCAGGTGTGAGGTGCTACATGAGTAGTGTTGCAGCTTTTGTTGGGGCATGGTTGCTGCAGAGTCGGTTATATGTGAGAGGGATATATTTTTTGTCTTTTGTGAGTGAGGGGATAAGGGGACACCACAACTTTATTTTTGGACCATTAAAATGTAAGGAAACATTGCTTATTTGATGTTTGAAAAGATAATGGAGAAGGAGGAAACGTTGGGAGGAGTGAGAGTATGATTGTAAAAGTGCCCAAAGAAAATGAGTGGGGTCCACTAGAGATTGTGTGAGTGAGAATGTGGTTGGAAAAGTTAAAAACAAAAAGTGGGACCCAAGATGAATTATGTGAGTAAGAGAGTTAATTTTATTTTTTTAAATTATTTATTATAAACCCTTTTTCTTCAGTGATAAAGTGAATGAAAATATTTTTATTTTTATTTTTTTTAAATGAGAAGGCTAAAAATCTAAATCATATTTTTTTATTATTTTAAAAAAAATGGAGTAGAAACAAAAAGTAAATTATATTTTTTTTTGTATTTTTTTGACAATTCAAATAAGCAGTAATGTTTAAATTAAAAGATGATTTTTTGATATTTTCAAAAATTAACCAAAGACATTTATTTTTCACCCGGACGAAATTGGGTGTTAACAATTGCTCCTCTTTACTTAAATTTTACTGGATAATTTGAAAATTAACATTTTTGCATTTAATAACATACTGAAATTGTTCCAAAATTCCATCCACTTTGCATGTCTTTTAACTTATACCGAGCTTTCAAATATTTAAGTGACTCATGGTCACTGTGAATAATAAATTCTTAGGACACAAGGTAGTATTCTCAAGTCTGAAGAGCTCGCACCAAAGCATAGAGTTCTTTATCATAGATGGGATAATTAAGAGTGGAACCATGTAATTTTTCACTAAAATATGCAACAGAGTGTTCACTCTGAAGTAACACAACACCTTTACCTACTCTTGATGCATCACACTCTAGCTCAAATGGTTTAGAGAAGTTGGGTAGAGCTAAAATGGATGCATTAGTGAGCAAGAACTTTATTCTTTGGAAAGAATTTTCTTATTTTTCGCCCCAATGAAATGTAACATCTTTCTTCACCAGCTCATTGAGAGGTGAAGCTAGACTAGAGAAGTTAAGCATGAATCTTCAATAAAAACTGGCTAATCCATATGAACCCCATTTTTATTAATAATGAAACCTAGAAAGACAACACTATCTACACAAAAGATGCATTTATCTATATTTGCAAAAAGTTAATTTTTCCTAAGAACTAATAAAACTTTCCTAAGATGATGCATGTGAGACTCTACACTAGTGTTAGATACAAGAATGTCATCAAAATAAACTACAGCAAAATTTCCTATACAATCCCTGAAGACATGATTCATGAGTCTCATGAAAGTGCTAGGTGCATTAGTGAGCCCAAAAGGCATCACCAACCATTCGTATAGTCCAAATTTGGTCTCGAAGCGGTTTTTCACTCATCACCCTCTTTGATTCTAATTTGGTGATATTCACATTTTAGATCGATTTTAGAAAACACGATGGACCCATGTAGCCCATCAAGCATATAATCAACTCTAGGGATCGGGTGCCTGTGTTTAATAGTTATGTTATTGACTGCATGACAGTCACAACACATTCTCCATTTACCATCCTTTTTTAGCACCAACAAAATTTGCACTGCGCACAAGCTAAGACTCTTTTGAACCCAACCCCTGTCTAACAATTCTTGAACCTAAGATTTTATCTCCTTGGTTTCCTCTGGATTCGTTCTATATGTCGGTTTGTTGGGTAGACTAGCACCTGAAACGAAATGGATTTGATGCTCTATTCCCTAAAAGGGTGGCAATCCCGTAGGACCATCATTGGGAAATACATCATCAAGCTCTTTCAAAAGTTTTTCAATTTGTGGAGATAGACCCTTAGATTCAGATTCATTAGATGGTGCACATGTGGGTATTCCTTTACACAACAAGAGGTATGGAGGTTGCTCAGTAAGGAGGCAATGTTTTAAAGAATTTTTAGCCAAGAAAGCCTCCTTTTGAGTGACCTTGTGGGAAGGAACGCCTAGCTCCCACACCTCAGACTCATCTTTAAGACTTAGGTTTTGAGATTTGGACTTTTTTTTCACTATCTGATTTGTTTTTCATTTGGACTTGATCCTCCAACACATGAGTAGGAGTCAAAGGATGAAGTACAAACTTTTTATGTTTATGAGTGAAGGTAATTTCGTTGGTAAGACCATCATGAATAGCTTTTTTTTTATCAAATTGTCATGGTCTTCCCAATAAAACATGACAAGCTTCCATATAAACCACATCACATAAAACTTCATCAACATAGTTGCCTATACAATGCTTGACCGTCACTTGATTCTTAACATTAATATCCCCCCATCATTAATCCAATGCAATTTGTAAGGTTTAGGGTGGGGTAGCATCTCAAGATTTAATTTATCAACCATCCTAGCACTACAACAAATTACTACACGACCCGTTGTCAATGATGAGAGAATATACATTCTCAGAAATTTTGAATCTTGTGTGGAAGATGTTCTTTCTTTGTGACTCAGGATGTGGGCTAGGTTGGTTGTTGATGGTTCTTCTGATCATCAATAATTCTACCTCATGAGCATAAGCATCCTCACTTCCCTCACAGTCAGATTCCTCACTAGTGCTCTCAGTATTTTTCTCTTCCTCACTGCTATACAGATCTCGGCCTCTCAACAAAATAGTCCTCATAGAAGGACACTGGGATTTCACATGACCCTGACCCAAGCATTTGAAGCATTTGATATCACTAGATCGGTTTGAGGATGTAGGCTCGTCTTTTCTTTTTCCACTTTATTGTACTATGACCTTGGTAGGAGTCTCTCTTGGTTTTTCTCTCATGAATTTTCCCTCCCTCTTAGATTCTAACTTGGAATAGGAGCTAGGGTAGGAACTTTGACTTGGTCCTTTTCTCAAAATTTGCTATTCAACTTTTATACAGATTTGAACCAAGTTATGAAAATCTCTATAAGGGAGAAGTTCCACTCTATCTCTTATTTCAAGACTCAATCCACTCAGAAATCTAGCCATAGTCACACTCTCATCTTCCCTGATCCCAACTCTCATCATATAAAGCTCTATTTTCTATCTATACTCATATTTTTCTGATTAAGTCTATGGAGTTTATCCATGAGTTCTCTAGGATAGTAAGAGGGTATGTGTCTTCTACTAAGGGCACTTTTAAGATCATTCCAATATGCTATAGCTATCTCATGGTGAAGACTTCTATCTCTCACTAGGGTTGTCCACCAATGTAGGGCATGTCCTTGGAAGCTAAGGGTGGCTAAAAGGACTTTTCTCTCCTCACTCATATGGTAGCACTCAAACAATTGTTCAACCTTCATCTCCCTATCTAGAAAGGTATCAATATCATTACTTCCATGAAAATGAGGTAGATTTACCCTAACTTCCTTGGATTTTCTCTCTCTCTCTCTCTCTTATGGTGGTGGTAAGGGTCAGGCTGATAGTGTTCTGCCATTCTCAGACTATCTCTCTCTGATTTTTCTTCCTCACTATCAGATTGATATTGTTTTTAAGAACTAGTTTTAGATTTAGACTTGTGATCCTTCTTCCTTAAGGTCTTCATTTCCTCCTCCATAATAGTGTTTATTTTTAAAGAACGAAGTTCATTCAAAATTTTTCTCAAGTCTGAAGTATTTTCACTAGACTTATTGCAACTATGGTGGTGAGAATGCCTAGACATCTTAAGCTTTATGAATTAGTGTTCTTAGGGTAAGACAAACAAGTCTTGAACATCAGGGGGTCTCTTAGGAAAGTGAAGTGCGTCACTAGGACAACTTAAGTACCAAGACTTTCCTTGGCAAAGCCTGACCCAATGTACCTTCCTAGTCGTTCTTACGATGAATTAACTAAGTCACAAATGAAGGTGACTTAATTAAGCAAAAACTAGTCGGATTGAATTGAAAATGCAAAGGAAGTAGAGAAAGATTAAAGACAAAACTTAGAAATTTAAAGCTAGGCAGTTCCTAATGGTGAAGTTATTTGGCACCAAGAACCTTAGAAACACTTCATCGTCTAAGGCGTATATACTAATCCACTAATGAAATAGAGTTTTGCAATTACAACTCAAATGAATACAATGAAAGTTTGTTGAAAATTTGAAGTCCCTAAACTATACACGTGGAAATACCTCTCCAAGTGTATCACTCCACTCCTTACTTTGGCCTCTCAAAAAATTTTCATCATCAAAGTCTTGTTTCCCCTTTGTGAATGCCTCTCCAATTCGTTTTCAAATCACTTCTTGGAGGATTAAGCTCAACTCAACTCCAAAAGTTCCTCATCAATGTATCATCCACCAAGAGGTCAAGAATTAAAACGAATAAAGCACAATTTGGGAAAAAGCACTACTCAGAGATTATAAAATGACAAACTCAAAGATTTGCTTAATGAAAATGACAAGCTAAAATTAAGGCACAACAATGGAGGCAAGCACGCAAAATTATTTGCTTAAGATTGGTTCTAGAGTAGATTAAAAACAAAAATAAAACTATAATTTCACTTATGGCAGCAGCAGGTGTTTGATTTATGAAGATCAATGTATTCCACCTTTTCTCATGAAATTTTAACACAAACTCTCAACAGTGTAAGGAATGTCCACACCAAATTTCTGAAAGTATGCCCAATAATTCGCTTTGGATAAATTTAGCACAATATGCAATTTACCATACAGTGTGGCAGTTCTCAAGTTATACAATAGTCTCTGGCAGTAATGATTACAAAATTCATCACGGTCACAATACATGGAATTAATTCACCAAATTTTAACCATACATGCCTAACATGTCAAGCTATCATCACTCCAATTTTGAGGTCCAAACAGTCACTGGTTCAAATGCAGCAAATCAAACACAGAGGCACAATTACACTTCTGTTAGAAATTTGAACATCAATAGCATTCAAATTTTACAAATTCATAACTTTTGTTGTATTTGGAAATTGAATGCGTAACATTCCTGTGCTAATAAATCATCCAAGTCACTGATCAATTATGCAAACAGCTTCAGAACAAGATCAAGAAACCTATGGATTTCAATGGCTTTTAGAACAAACTTCAAGACATATGAAAGTAATATGACTTAAAGAAACTCACCAATGATCTAATAGTGAATTAAGGAACTCAATATTGCAAAGGAAAAAGCACTCAAAGGCACACATCTTTAGCACATTTCAACTAACACATTTAGCTCAACATTTCTTTCATAAGCATTTGAACAAACACCTAATCTACAAGTATAAACCTAAGGAATTTATGACAAATTGGAACTATACATGACTTTGACATATACTATGGATCATAAAATTGAAAGCTAAGACACAAAACAACAATTTTCACCGATTAAAATCAAAGAAAGACTTAAGAAGATTCAAAACAACTTGCGGCACACACAGAAACACCTAAACAATGGATTTTCAGATGGTTCAAAAGGACTAAAGCAATTTGAACCATTTAAAATCAACTACAACACTTTCAATCGGTATAAACCATCAAGACATGCAAGAAACAATGCAAAACAACACGGTACAGCTGAATCAAAATGAACATGATCAAGAACTTATCTCTTGAAGATCAAGAACTTATCTCTTGAAGGCCTATGTTTTTTATACCAAATGATGGAAGACTCCTTTGGTGTGTGAAGCCTCTTAGGAAACTCTACAAGAATTGTAACGGAATGAGAAGCTTGCACCCAGTGATGGAAGAGTCTCCTTGGAGTGGAAGCAATTGGAGAACGTGCAGATGTAAGTGGAAGAAGAAGTTACGTTAGCTTCTTGAGAAGAAACGGTGGAGTGATGGATGAAGGATGTATAGAAGGAGGTGAGGCCAACCTTCTAGGATTCTTCAAGATCTTCTTGGAAAAGAAACTCAAAGATGAAACTTGATCAATAAGGTAAACACAAATTGGCAACAATTCATTATGGTAATCAAGCTTACAATACATGATCCCTAGGCTTCTATTTATAGAGTTCAAGTGGCTTCTCATGCAAGCTATCCAAAGGTAGTGTGTAAGCTAAGCCAAGGTAAAACCCTAGCTTGCATCACATGCTAGAGTTAAGATAACCTAGCGTGTGAAGCAAGCTTTACAAATCCTAAGCGCCTACCTTAACCCTCCAATGAGAAGGTGCCACATGGCATGCTCTACTAAGAGCTTCTAAACCCTAACCTAGGTGCCTTTTCAAACCCTAAGACACCTAGGGTTTATTTACAAGAATGAAATATCCTATACTAATTTTTACAATTTATCAAATGATCCTCAAAGCTCAGAATAGTCAGCATTTTGATCAAGTACTTCTGACTCTTCATTAGTTTCAAGGTGTTTGACCATGGCTATTGTGACTGGACCTTGTCTAGGCCTTCTTCCATCATTAAGCAAGGGAAGCATGATGTCCACTTAGCAAGTGCTCATTAGAGAACTTTTGAGTTAACTTTTAAATTTGAGTTTCAAATTCAAATTTGGCTTCACATTTTGGTCATCCACACACAATTACCTCTTGTCATTTCAACTTTGAATAAGTGAAGAAATTCTACTGAAATTGCAGTCCACTTAATCTTGAGTTCATTTATGTTAGTATCTCTTTGAGTGTGTCTAACTAAGAACATTGCTGGAAGTTGGCCTCTTCTAACCTTTTTCTTTGACGGATTCTACTTTATTCTAACACATCAAATCATCTTTCCAATGCTTTTTCTGTGCTTCAAGTTAAGTTTGTTCTGAGCTAATAAAAAAATCCTACTAGATTAATGAAAAACCATTTTGTCATATTCGGTTTTCAAAATTAAAATTAAGTTTTCTCAAATAATATAAGATCAACTTAGGTGGAATCTAAAGAAACTCAAACCAATTGATTTGATTAAAGATTTTATTTCTTTAGAAAATGAAAAAAAATATCTAGGTCTAGAAAAAAATAACAGAGAAACAAAGGAACAAATTCTCGAAAGATAAAAAATCATCTAATCATCTCGGAACCGTGAAAATCAACTATAAACCCTAATTTCTTAATCATCTTACTACTCTTCCTATTATTAACCATTCATTCACTATTCGGAACCCAAAACAATTGAAAACGAACATAGTGTTAAGAACTGTAAACAAAGAGAACATATAACCTAACTAAAATTTCAACAGTAAACAATAAAATGGAAACTGAATCAAGAAAACAAACTAAAAAATGAGAATGATTAAGCACAACGATGAGAGAATAATAACAAAGGAAGAATTAAAGAACTTGAATAGAAGAAGGAAGAGCACTGGCAGACAAAAAAATGGGTACTACGCAACCCTTGTTCTTATTTCTCTCAATCTTCAACTTTCCAGAAGTACACAAAAGGCATTCATGATGTGCCCACAATTTTATTCCAACTCTATTTAATATCTCCTTGCTTGACTTTTCAATTCCAATCCCCGAAAAGCAAAAGTAACAAAATTCTCATTTTTTTAAAAAATAAAACTAATGTAAGGAATGGTGTGTCTGTACTATGGAGTTTCCTTTTTTTCCAACCAAACTAAAACTACCTAATTGAACCACCAAACTAACTTATCAGCTAATTGTCCATGCGCCATGCATCATTCATTTTCCTAAATTGTCCCTTCATGTTTCAAAAAATGTCTAGCAAGTCTTGTCTTTAATTCTTCACCCAACCTGCATCTTCCTTCTGCAGTGCATTTTTTTCCAGCTCTTTTAGTTAAAATTTAACAACCCTAGAATTAGAAACCACTTAAAAATTTACTAAAACAGAACAATTAACCAAATTTAACTAAAATGTCTAAATTTTTTAAAAATGCAAATTATTTTATAAAACTAAAAATAACAACAAAATGAATGCTAAAAACATGCAATTAACCCAAAAAGAGGTGAATCAAATAAGTGTTATCATACTCCCATACTTAGACCTTTTGCAATTCCAAGCAAAAACAAGAAAAGAAAGCTAAAAGAAAATTTTTACAACACTACAGAGAACTCAGAAACAAAACAAAACAGTGAGTACACAACAGTTTCACTAATCACAATTTCCAATCTCTTAAGCTTCAAGAACCTGAGTCTCACTTCAAATTTAGGAAAATCTTCAAACTTAATTATGGAACAATAGTGTCAGTCTCCTCACAGTAAGTGTTTCACTCATTCTCTCAACTGTTTAGGTATAGTGGTTCAACTCAGCACTTCACAATAGTTGTTACCATAGGCTTGAAAAGCCTCTAAATTTCACTGCTCACTCCACATGCACTCAAGATCAAAGGAACTTCTTCTAAGGCTTGTAATGTAGCCAATGTTAGGGAGAGAAAATAGAACGGATGCAAAGCTTAAAACCTGGAAAAAATTAAAGAACCATGGGAAACTGGTTTTATAAGATTAAGTAGAAGATCATCTCAATTTAGCTCAAACCAAATTCCTTTGTATGATTTTCACTGTCTATATTTTTCTTTTCTTTTCAATTCAGACAACAATTTTTTTCTTATTTTTCATGTCTTTTACTTGACTTTATTTCTTTTTTTTTCAATCTATAATCACAAATACCAAACTGTTTTTCTCAGTACTATTTTTTTTCATATCAACATTTTTTTTTAAATTTCTCAATGAGCTTACAATAACACCCCCACACTTATCTTCTAAATCATTTCCCAAAACAATTCCATAACTCCTTCAAAATTTCCAGATCGAGTTATCTTGGTTTTCCAGGCTTTAAAACAATTTTTATTGAATGAAGAACTATAGTGAAAACAATTTATTTACAACTGAAAAAATTGAGAATCTAAAAATTTGAAATACTAGAATAAAAAAAATAAGACTAGAAAACAACAAATGAAAACTAAAACAACAAAGCTATTAAAGATAAAAGTTAGTAGAACAGAACAAAAAAAAAATCTACACAACTAGAGCATTAACCCAAAAACAACAAGCCAAAACAACAATCCTAAAAACAACTAACTAACTTGAAACAACAATGAAACAACAAAGGTTAAGAATCAAAACAACAACAAGAAATCATCAGAAAAAAAAAATCAATTTAGCAAAACCAAATTAGTAACACATTCTTAAGGAAACTATCACAACTAAGAATCAAAACAACAAAATAGAATCTCAATGCAGAATCTTAAAAAAAAACACAAAAAACAAGACTAGTCTTACAACAAACATGATTGGAAAATATCAAATGTAATTTAGGAAAACAACAGGTAGAAAAATATGCATAATTAAACCAAAAACCAGCTCTAACATCCTAAAATAAGATTGAAACTAAAAAACTAAAACAACAAATGACTTCAAAACATCAAATAGAAATAGAAATTGAAATCCTCGTACCCCAACGCTTAAGACAAACATTGTCCTCAATGTGATAATCAACAAAAAGAAAACAAAATTTGAGAAAAATAAGTCATTCAAAAGACTCTGTTGTAAAAAAAAATTAAAATCAAACTCTTATAAGCACTCCCTTTTATGTCTTCAAATTCTAAGTGATTCAAAATAACAACACCTATAAAAATAAAAAACAATAAAACTTGCACAAGTCTAAAATGTTACATTAGTAAACTCAAAATAGTTCAAAAATTTGACTCAAGGAAAAATACTAACTATAAAACAAAAATGGCATATGCAACTAAAATATGGAAAAGAAAGCAGAAAAAATTCAGATCGTAAAGAAAGAATCCAGTTAATGCTCAATCAGTTCCCCATCTTCCAATAAGGGTTCTAGCAATTGTATTTCTTCTGCTTTTGTTTCTTTTCTTCCTTCCTGAAATTTTGAGTCTATGCCCGTTAAACTTTGAAAGTTCTCTCAGAATTTAGTTCTTGTATCTCCACTGCTACATATGGAAAAGCTTGCACAATAGTGAATGGTCCATCCCATCTCGTCTTCAATTTTCTGGCAATTAACTTCATTCTTGAATTATACAACAATACCTTCTCTCCACTGTTAAATTCTTTTATTGAAATCCTCAAGTCAGTATACCTCCTCACTTTGTCCTTGTATATATCCTGGAATTTTCATAAGCCTCCATCAAATTATTGTAGTTGAAGTTTCCTCTGCTTTCCAGCTTCTTATAAATCCATATTACATCTCTTGACTGCTCAGTAGGTCGTATGTTCTATGTCCACGGGTAAGTGACATGGTTTTCCAAAAGCTACGCTAAAAGGTGACATCCCCAGTGGAGTTTCATATGTTGTTCTTTGAGTCAATAATGCTTCATCCAAATATTCACTCCAATTCTTTATGTTTGGTTGGATCAATTTAACTCCTAACTCTTGGCCTTCATCTTCCCTAACTCCTCCAAAACATCAACATGCTTCATAGTGGAGGATACTACACGAAACTGCATCAAATGTTTGTGGGGGTCCTCTCCAGGCAAGCCATGAAACTTCGGCAGCAGGTGAATCAATCCAGACTTCAACTTGTAACCAATTTCCCCCTCTTGTTGTTGTGGCAATTGGATGCATAGAGGCTAATATGCCATGTCTGGATTAGCCAATTCCTTCAAGGTTCCTTCTCTATTAGTTGCCATGATCACAGGTTCTATGATTTCTTTAGGTTCAGAAAATTCAGATTTTGTTTCTTGTAAGTTTGAACCAATTCCAAAGGAAGTTGTTTGAAGGATCAAATGGTTATCCTTCACTTCTCTATATGATCTTTTAAAGGTTCTCTCAATCTCAGGATCAAAAGGATAAAGTATGTTGATGCTGGCTTTTGTCATAAACCCCTAGGAGCCAAGCCAATTCAGTGCAACAGAGAGCAACAGAAAAAAAAAATAAACAAGAAAACAAAGAGCAAAATTCAGTTAATCAATTCAATGGTATAAGTTTCTCCGACAACGACGCCAATTTGATCAACCATTTTGTCGCATCCAGTTTTCAAAATTAAAACTAAGTTTTCCTAATGTAATAAAAGATAAACCTAGGTCAAATCCAAGAAACTCAAATCCATTGATTTCATTAAAGATTTTATTTCTTTGTCAAATTATACTCAATAAAGTGGTTTTAAAATTAAGAACTACAATTAAAGTTGGACTAATAAAATTAGAAAAAAATTACCTATATCCTAAACAAAATTAAAACTGAATATTAAAAAAAATAACAAAACTATATCAAACATCAAAGTTTAACTTCTAAAAGCTGTAATATCAATTGAAAACAAGAATGAAATCTAAAATGGACATAAAACAATTAAGAAAATCAACTAAATAGTTCCATATCAAATCTATTTTACCAAAGAATAAAACCCCCAATCAATCATACAATGCAAAATCGATTAATATAAACTGAAATGAAATAGAACTCAATTATACTACTGGAAAACTAACTAAAAATCTAAAACTAATAGAAAAATATACGATCATCACTAAACATCAAAATGAAAGAAGATAACTAGGATCAGAAAAAAAAAATAATAGAGAAAGGAACAAAATGTTGAAATACCAAGAATCATCTAATCATCTCGGAACTACGAAAATCAACTATAAACCCTAATTTCTTAATCATCTTACTACTCTTCCTATTATTAACCATTCATTCACTATCCGAAACCCAAAACAATTAGAATGAACATAGTGTTAAGAAACGTAAATAAAGAAAACATATAACCTAACTAAAATTTCAACAGTAAACAATAAAATGGAAATTGCATCAAGGAAATAAACCCAGAAATGAGAATAATCAAGCACACCGATGAGAGAATAATAACAAGAGAAGAATTAAAGAACTTGAATAAAAGAAGGAACAATACTGGGAGATGAAAAAATGGATACTACACAACCCTTGCTCTTATTTTTCTCACTCTTCAACTTTCTACAAGAACACAAAAAGAACGGGTGATGTACCTAAAATTTTATTCCAACCCTGTTTAATATCTCCTTGCTATCTGACTTTTCAATTCCAATGATGTGTCCTAGAGTTTTTACTTTTTATTTTTTTTATTTTTTTTTACTTTTTAACTAAACTAAAACTACCTAATTGAACCAACAAACTAACTAATCAACTAACTATGCATGTGTCATGCATCCTTCATTCTTTAAATTGCCTTTTCATGTTCCAAAAAAATGTTTAACAAGTCCTGTCTTTAATTCTTCATCCGACCTTCAACTTTCTTATGCATTTTAATTTTTTTTTAACTCTTTTAGTTTCTCTTAAAATTTAACAACGTAAGAATTAGAAATCAGTTCAAAATTTACTAAAGTAGAAAAATTAATTAAATTTTTTAAAAATATAAATTATTTATTTAAAACTAAAAACAAAAATAAAATGAATGTTACAAATATGCAATTAATCAAAAAAAAAAATCAAACAAGTCGTATCAATTAATTTGAAAAAATTATACTTAAATTACGGTAATCAGTATTATCCTAACTTTATTTATTTATATCGATACCATCCATTTTTCAAAGAATATATTGAATAAAAAATAAAGTAATGAATGATTTTTCAGAATTAATTACTACTAAAATATAAATTTTGTGAGATTATTGATACGTTAACATCAACTTCAAATTATTAATGCGACGTTCGTGTTTGAATTGACATGTATAAGATTATCGGGAGGACTGATGAATCTTCGTGAACATCAAGTCAGTGATGGATGGAGGCCACTGGGATCTCCTCGGCTTCCGAGAAGCTGTCAAAGCTGATGGGCAGCAGCCACTAACGGCGCAAGGAAAATTCCAACTCAAGAAAAACGTCATCTATTACGGTTTTCGTGCATTGATAATAAAAAATAGTAATTATACTTTGACCTCAGTGAGAGGATTATTATGATCGAATTGTGAATGTAATTTCAACATTATTTCATCTAGAGCCTAGCAAAAACAAATTATTACTTCTAATATGAGTAGAACAATGAATTACACTATCGAATAAAAATCTATTTTTATCTATATACATAATATATATATATATAACTATAAATATAACTATATATATATATATATATAGTTATATATATATATATATAATTTTCAAATAACAATACAAGCAAACCTGCAAAACTTGTCATTTTAAAAAGGTAGATTGCAGATCTGAATTCAAGCTTCGACCAATATATAAACTATTAAAATAAGCGAACTTACAGGGAGTTAATTATAATTATCAAATAAAAACACAAGCAAACCTGCAAAGCTTGTCATTTTAAATAGGTAGATTGCAGATCTGGATTCAAGCTTCCGCCGTTGTAAAAACTATTAAAATAAGCGAACTGAAAAGGAAGTTAATTATAATTTTCCATAAAAGTGGATAGCTTGTGTAGCATAGACCAAAATCCGAAGGTTGTTAGTGTAACTTAGCACGCGCATCCTCTCACAACCACCACCTTTTCGTTCTCGATCTACAAATATTTAAATACTTAGTTCTTGGTTATTCTTCGGTACTAGAAATTATTCGGCACTCAATAACCACACACTTTGCAATTCCTATCATATGGCTGCTGACGCTGATGGCCCTGCCATTCCTCTTCTTACGCCCTACAAAATGGGTAAATTTAATCTGTCCCATAGGTATTCACACGCATCATGGTTCAAGATTGCTTTTAAATTCACATTATATGTATTTTCTAATTTAAAAGTTGGGTTATTTTTCTTTGTAAATTCAGAGTTGTTTTGGCACCGCTGACGAGACAGAGATCATACAATAATCTTCCTCAGCCTCATGCAATATTGTATTACTCTCAGAGAACTTCTCCAGGAGGACTTTTGATAAGTGAAGCTACTGGTGTTTCTGACACTGCCCAAGGGTAATTTCTTTTTCAGTTACCTTTAATTGATGAAGGAAAAACAAGACAAATTTTCTTACTTTTTATTGTCTATATGAAGATTGATACACACACCAGGTATATGGACAAAAGAGCAAATTGAAGCATGGAAACCAATTGTGAAGGCAGTTCATGCCAAAGGTGGTATATTCTTTTGTCAGATTTGGCATGTTGGAAGGGTCTCAAGTACAGGTATTTTCTCACATGTTCATTCCTCAGTAAATGCAAATGGTCAATTCTGTTTTCATTCAGGCAAAATTACTGTTAAATTGGTGTAAAATTAGTAATAAATTAATGTCATATATATCGGAAGGGCAACTAGTTACTCTAGTGTGATTTAGAGTGAGTGTACAATTGAACACAATGTTACATGCTCAATTTATGGTTGCAACAGTTTTTCAGCCAAATGGGCAAGCTCCAATATCTTCTACTGACAAGCCGCTGAAACAACAAATGGGAAGCAAAAGCGTTGAGGAAACACAATTCACAACACCAAGGAGGCTAAGGACAGATGAAATTCCTCATATTGTCAATGATTTCCGACTCGCTGCAAGGAATGCTATTGAAGCTGGTAACTTAACAAAGTTTCCCACACATATGCTAATGTTCAAATTTTCGATAACGTGAGTATCTAAACATCGGTACAAATCCCATGTGTAGGCTTTGATGGGGTTGAGATCCACGGTGCTCATGGCTACCTACTTGAGCAATTCATGAAAGATACAGTGAATGATCGAAGTGATGAATATGGTGGATCCCTTGAGAACCGATGTCGATTCGTTTTGGAAGTAGTTGAGGCTGTCGTAAAAGAGATAGGAGCCGCACGAGTTGGGATAAGGCTATCGCCTTTTACACAACATGCAGAGTGTGAAGATTCAGACCCTAGAGCGTTAGGTGTATACATGGCTAGTGCCCTCAGTAAATATAATATTCTTTATTGTCACATGGTGGAGCCGAGAATGAAGACTGCTCTTGAAGTAGTTGAGTGCCCTCACAGCCTTATTCCAATGAGAAAGGCCTTCAATGGGACTTTTATTGTTGCAGGAGGTTATAGCAGAGAAGATGGCATCAATGCCGTGGCTGAAAACAGGACAGATCTTGTTGCTTATGGTCGGTTGTTCTTGGCTAATCCGGACTTGCCAACAAGATTTGGGCTAGATGCCCCTCTCAACAAATACAACCGTAAGAAATTCTACTCTCATGACCCGGTTATTGGTTACACCGACTATCCATTTCTTGAATGAAACCAATAAGTATCCACACCGGGAAACCATCATTCCTTTATAAAGCGTGCTTTTACCAGTTTTTTTCTTATTGAATGTCTCGCATTTGTGTTAGCACATTCTCTCTCCGAGTAACTTTTATATTATATTTTACAAAAATGTAGGCTGGACCAGTGTAAAAAAAATATTATTTGACAACTTTAGACCCGTGACAAGAAGAAGAGTTATTAAAGAAAAAGAATACTTTAATAATCGTGGATTCATTACAATTCTATTTCAATCGTGACGTGTAACATTTGATCACGTGACCCGAGGGTGAAATTTGGGTCATCAAATAAAATATTTGAATTTTACAATTTTATTTTGTGGTGGTTCATGAGTAACAGAAGAAAAATGTGTCGCAAATTTGAATCTCAAATTCTAATTCCAATCATTCTTATTTTCACTCACTTCAATTATCTTCGTGATACGAATTCGAATCAAGAATTGAGGCAAAGTGAACATCAAAGAGAGAGAGAATTATCTCGTATGTGAAAGAAAAAAAATTTAATATCTAAAATTGGTCATCACGAATGCATGTGATTTTACTTTTTAAAACATCAATTAAAGTGACCGTTTATTAAAGGAGGTGATGGAGGAGGACTCAGGTAAGGTCCAATCACCAGAGCCATGTTCAGACACCTTGAAGCAAATAAAGAGTTAGAGGCACCTGTGCAAATTAATATGCTGACTATTTTGAACTTTGAGAATTCTTGTAAAAATTGTAAAAAGTAGAATAGGAAAATTTAGATGTTTGTAAATAACCCTAGGTGCCTTAAGATTTATAAAAGACACCTAGGTTAGGTTTTTAGACGCATAGGATTTTATACATGTGGCGCCTATCAAATGACGTCTAGTCTAGGAAAGAGTAGCTTGCTCCACACGCTAGGCTACCCTAACCCTAATGTGTGGCACAAGTTAGGGTTCCCAACCCTAGCTTCTCCCATATGCCACTTAGGTAGCTTGCAAGGCAAGTTATGGTTTCTAACCCTAGCTTCTTGTATACGCTACCTTAGCTTGCTAGGGAAGCTACTAGCCTTTTCTTCTTCTATAAATAAGAGGTTTAGGAACCTTCATTGTAGACTTGATTTTGAGTAATGATATGCTGCCAAATTTTCAGCACATTGCCTCAAGTTTCACATTGAGTTTCTTCTCTTAGAAGCTAGGAGCTATTTCTCTTGAAGGTTGGCCCAACCTCCTTCAAGGCTTTCACCATCTACTTTACCATAAACCACCTTGCACGCTTCCTTCCTTGCACTTTCATGGCTTCCGCATCATGAGGAGTTCATCCACTTCTTCTAATCCTGCATTAAGGCTTCAACATGCTCAACTTCCATTGAAGCTTGCGCAAGAAGCTAAAGCACCTAGGAGCTCCTCCATCATTTGGTATCTAGAGCTAAGTTCTTGATCCTTTTACTTTGTTTTAGCTTGTCCGTGTTGTATACCACTATTTTTTACATGTCTTGATTGTTTTGTACCGATTAATTATTGTGTTCTTGAGTTTAAACGGTTCAAATAGCATTAATCTTCTTGAACCTTCCAAAAATACATTGTTTAGGTGTTTTTGTGTGTGTCGTAAGCTATCTTTGTGTTGTTTGAGTTTTTGTTGATTTTAATCGGTTCAAAGTGTTTGGTTGTGTCCTAGCTTTTGTTTTTATGATCCATAGTATATGTCAAAGTCATGTGTGATTTCATATTGTCATAAACTCCTTAGGTTAATACTTGTAGAGTAGGTTTGTGCAAATTGTGTATGCTGAAATTTGTGAACAGAATGTGTTTGCTGTTTTGTGTCATAATGTGTTTTGTGTTCCTTTTAAGTTTTCAATCTTGAGTTCTTTTAATTCACTATTAGATCATTAGTGAGTTTCCTTGAGTCATATAAATCCTATATGTCTTATAATTTGTTCTAAATTTCGTTGGAATCCATAGGTTTCATTTTCCTACACTGTTATTTGTTGATTAAGGTCACTAGACTTTGCAAATTTACTGGAAACAGAGTATTGTGTATTTGTAATTGAAAATTTGTGTGAAACTACTTTGAGATGTATAAAAGATATTGTGAAAATGCATTTCTAATTCGATTTGTAGAAATAATGATAAATTGTAAAAGTTGAATGCTCACTGTCGATTAAGTTACTGAAGACAGTGTAAGGACGCCTCTGTTTTTGATTTACTGGGAACATCTCCGTGACCTTTTGGATCTCAAAATTTGTATGACTTGTGCGTGATGTGTTGGGAACATATGATAAAAATTTCATGACCTAATTCCAAGAATTCGGACCGTGATAAATTTTACAAACACTGCTGCCAGAAGATTACTGAAACTGGAAAAACTGTATTACTGAACGGAAAAAAGCTCTCTGTTATTCTGAAGGCAGTATTGGTCCTAAATTTCTGAAATATGGCTTCGGTAACGGGCCTAATTTCCGACACTTGGCAAGTCGTGGGGCCCAGAACGGAACCGACGAGCGAGTTTCTTAGACGAAGTTATACTTGTGTCGGCGAGCAGAAAAAGAAAAGGCACTGAAAAAGAGATGCCAAAAAAGAGGTGCAACATGAGGACTTCCCAAGAGGTCACCCATCCTAGTACTACTCTCACCCAAGCACGCTTAACTATGGAGTTCTGATGGGATCAGGTGCATTAGTGTTGGTATGATCGCACCTCTCAAGTGTGGCGTGATTAGTGCATATATGGCTTCGGTAACGGGCCTAATTTCCGACACTTGGCAATTCGTGGGGCCCTGAACGGAACAGAGGAGCGAGTTTCTTAAACGAAGTTATACTTTTGTCGGCGAGCAGAAAAAGAAAAAAGCATTAAAAAAGAGATGCCAGAAAAGATATATGTACATGGAAATCTATCTTAGAATTCTAACACATCGATATCTAACAGATACATATCTAACACATAGATATTTGTCTGTTAGATATCTATGTGTTAGATATTAATCTGTTAGATATCTATGTATAAATATCTATGTGTTAGATATCTATCTGTTAGATATCTATGTATAAAAATCTGTCTATTAGATATCTAGCTGTTAGATATCTATCTGTTAGATATCTATGTATAGATATCTATGTGTTAGATATCTATGTATAGATATCAATCTGTTAGATATCTAAGTGTTAGATATCTATGTGTTAGATATCTACCTGTTAGATATCTATGTGTTAGATATCTTTCTGTTACATATGTATGTATAAATATCTGTCTGTTAGATATCTATCTGTTAGATATCTATGTGTTAGA
>Ga0099824_1002357_pt1 | contig 27560 bp, 12 predicted proteins | sample SiratrowhiteBW_FD_76837 | JGI IMG/M metagenome (GOLD analysis project Ga0099824, IMG submission 76837) | Root nodule microbial communities of legume samples collected from California, USA - Siratro white BW | ecosystem: Host-associated > Plants > Roots > Nodule | place: USA: California...
TTCCAAAACACATTTATTTGAAAACTTTGATTAATTTGATTAAACAACTTTTACTTTGGAGCTTACTAAGATATATGAAACATGTAACAAATGATTTTATGACACAAATAAGAACTCACACACTCACACACAAAGCCTAAGTCTAGAACCAACATCTTCAATCATCTTCATGATCCCTTAGACTTCATTCACTTATTGATTTCATCAAATCCTCTAGCAACTCCTGGTGCTAACATCTCATTCATTTCTTTCACCCTCTCCATACACACACACACACACACACACACACACACACATATATATATATATATATTTATATATATATATATATATATATATAAGTTATTCTAAAGATGTGATAATGACAATCTGATGTATGGGATGAATTGTGAAAGCCTACTTTGTTGTAGTTTGGTTGAGATAGAAATTTAATTTATGAATATACATTTTTTTAAGACTCTCTAGCTTACCATTCTTTTTGTGTGGTATTTGTTATGTTTTTAAATTTGCAATGATCATTTGTTACACATGAATAGATGATTTGAAAAGTTGTGTGACTCGTCCCTAAGCTCATCTCATATAGAAGCTTTATTTTATTTTATTTTGTGATTATATGAATTAAATCAGGAGAAGTCTAAATATTAATAATTTAAAACTTCATAAATCACCAAGCATTTAAAGTCGGAATATTAATAGCATTTAAATATGTATAAGAGACACACTTTACCAAACATAAAAATAGGCATGGGGCTCAAGAATGAAGAAGTAAAGGTTTTCCTGACAGGGCAATATTCCAACCACTACAATGGAGCATGTATCTGCCTATAATCTCATTATAAGGCATAACAAATCAACTTTTCGTAACTTCCTCTATCCTGCATATCAAAATGTATAAACATTAATTATATATTAATTATTAATAAATCTAAACATTAAGATTTTATTTACCTTGTCTCAAGCTTCAAACCGTAAATGTAAAATAACATTTTATTTAGTAGAAGAATAGAAAAACCAATTTTTGAGTCTGAGACTTGACCTATGCACATGGAAAAGTCATGAAGGAAGGTACCTATGAACATGGAAAGTTACGAAGGAAGGTGCATCCGAAGGTGTAAATCTTTGTCTGAAGGAAGAGAAATGGAGAGTGAGGTGCAAAATGATAGAGAGAAACACACACTAAAAGATAATATCGTTTTAAAACTTAAAAGTTAAGAACTTTACCCTAAGTACAATAAGTTGAATCCATAATCGTAATGCCAGGTTGTAAGCGGGGTCATAGAAAAGTAAGGTGCACATGTGAGATTGCATAACTTAACTTCAAATAGACTAACTTGAAGCCATAAACGTGATGTGATTTTGCAAGCAAAGCTAGAGGAAAGCAATGTGTAGATTGTGGTATGAAGGAGAAGATTCAGAGCACAACACAAGGAGTTTTGCATTTGGGATTAGGGAAGAGACGCGGAGCGAGAGGGAGAGTGTGGTTTCAAATTTCTAAATGTTTGAAGAAACACGTGAAAGTGCAAGTTTGAGGAGGTTTTGATTTGTGAGAGAACTACATGACACACGTAAAACGTTCCACGATTTGGTGTCTAACGAAGGACACATCATCCACTTACTATCTATGCTTAATTTTTTTTGTTTCAAATTTTATTTAAAAATTTCCTGAAAGCAATATGTACTATATGGTCAACCATACACATGAACTAATTGTTTACATGGTCCACCCTTTACGAAGTTCCCAAGCTAACTGACCGAGATGAGCATTCCGACCGATAACCATATTCGTTAATATCCCGAAATGTCATGACTTGTGCTATTAGCATGAACGAGCAAGGCAAACCAACCACCTAACACATGACAATCCCATTTGCGAGATATGAGGAAGGTACGTACAAGGTAAGTACAGTGAACAATAACAAAATCATAGCAAATCATAACAGACTGGGCCCAAGCCCATTGGACCTGAACACTCCAGGCCCACTACAACACTTATAAATATGTGTTCAATCACCACAAATAAGGTACTTCTAAACTCTGACATAAATCACCTTCCCTAAACTTACTTGAGCGTCGGAGTAACCCCCTCTAGGGATGGTAGATTTTGGAGTGATCAGAGTAGCAACAAATAGTGAACAAAGAGAGCGATCGAGGAGCAATTGCAAAAGACTTTGTTGTTGCTGAAGCTAACCGGTCTCTTGCAAGAATATATAATACATGTTAAATGTTTATGTTTGTACTTCCTCCTATTGTTATAATTATACATATGGTATCTTCATAAATATTTACTAGAATGTAAGAAGCCTAAATATACTATTTCAATGAAAATTTCTCATTTTGATTTTTGAGTGAACAAAAGAATGATTTAACTAATTTTCACAAAAAGCTCATTAAAAGAATACAATATTTGTTCTTGTTTAATTTTCTCGATTATGAATAATCATGATCACCTTTATTTAAGGGGTTCACCTTTATCTAAGGGGTATGTAGTACACTAATGTGATGATCTAATGTCCACAAAAAATGCCTAGGATTCAATTTCATATGCAAATTAATGGTTAGAAATGCTGTGAATCAATGTTAACCAAACATTGTAAAGAATAGATACACAAAAATAGAAGTAATCATAGTTTAGGAATAAGTTGAGGATATGGTCCAAGCACACGTCTAGTGTAGTTTAGCATATTTTTAGTATATACTCGATTTTTTTAGAGTTTTGTGAGAGAGGTTTTGAAGAATAGAAAATAATATATTTCAAAACAAACATAAACTATCTTCAAAATCACTTTTCTAGTGAAAACTAAACAAACATCATGTTTGTGAAAGTTTTATTTTATATATCATATTTATTATTTAATTTATGTCTTAATCATTAATTTAAATCAAGTTATGTAATAAATAAATGATACTATTTAATATTAAAATTATCAAAATTAATATGTAGTTAATAATATTATATATAAATAATAATTTTCATTAAATAAAATTAGGACCTTTAAATCCAACCTTCTCTAATGGCAAACTTAAAATTTTAAACTTCGACTAGAAATCTTTACAATGTATATAGGTATGTGAAAGAATATAGATATATAAATTGGAATTAACTATTATTCTTAGTAAAATTACTATTTTTATTATTATAAAGTTGAAATTTCAATCGTTTACTATAATTGTAAATTATCATTATAGTAGTATTCAATATTAAAATAAAACGAAATTAAAACTAATGTATACTAATATGTGTATATATATAATTTATTGTTTGATTTTATCCTTAATTATTAATATACAGGAAAATTAAACTAATAAGTATGATAATTTATTACTAATACATGCAACTTATTAATTATTTTCTATGCTTAGTTATTAGTTTAAAACAAAAATGTATAATAAGTAAAATGATATTATTTAATATTAAAATTATTAAATAATGTTTAATAGTGAAATTATATATAAATAACATTAATATCAATTATTTACATTTTCATTACATACCATCATTTAATCAAACTATTATTTGAAGCTTGTAAACTTTCAAACCTTCTTTAGATGAAAGAAGCATTTACCCTAAGGAAAAGACGCATGTCTTATAGAGCACAGAACAGAACAGACCTCACCTCGTAGTTTCCGCAGTTCCGTTTGGAGACAAGGCAGCTCCGTTAATAACGCCCAACAACACTCAGAAAGTTGAAACACACCTTCTCTTCAATTCCCATTCGCTCTCGTTCCCATCTCTCTGCCACGCGCCACCATGTCGGTCTCCCATTCCCTCCACCTCCGCCTCTTTGCCCCTCCCGCCAACGCCATTCCCACCCACGCCCGCCTACCCCCTCCCACCGTCCTCCTCCCTCGCCACGGCCGTCTCCCCTGTCTCCGCGCCTCCTCGTCCCGGGAAATCCTCGTCTCTGACAACAACGGCGTCATTGCTCCGCCCTCCGATCCGAGCTCCATCGAGGTGGACGCCGTGACGGAGGCGGAGCTGAAGGAGAACGGGTTCCGAAGCACGCGGAGGACGAAGCTGGTGTGCACAGTGGGCCCCGCCACGTGCGGGTTCGAGCAGCTGGAGGCCCTGGCCGTTGGAGGCATGAACGTGGCGCGAATCAACATGTGCCACGGCACGAGGGAGTGGCACAAGGAGGTCATCGACCGCGTCCGACGGCTGAACCACGAGAAGGGCTTCGCCGTCGCCATCATGATGGACACTGAAGGCAGCGAGATTCACATGGGTGATCTCGGTGGCGCTTCTTCTGCCAAAGCCGATGTATTTACTTATTTATTACCCTTTTCACTATCTTTGCTTCTTCTTCAACACTCACTCATTCTATAATATCACTCTCTTGCTTTCAGGACGGTGAGATCTGGACCTTCAGTGTTAGAGCCTTCGATTCGACTCTCCCCCAACACACCATCAATGTCAATTATGAAGGCTTTGCCGAAGGTTAGCCAACTTCTTCAAACATTTTTATTTTTATTTTTGTCATTGGGCCTTAACTGCTGTGAGGTTGTTGCTGGAATGTGATGTGATGTGATGTGGCAGATGTGAAAGTGGGGGACGAACTTTTGGTGGATGGAGGAATGGTTAGGTTTGAGGTGATTGAAAAAATTGGTCCAGATGTTAAATGCCGTTGCACTGATCCTGGCTTATTGCTGCCGAGAGCCAATCTCACTTTCTGGAGGAATGGTAGTTTAGTGCGAGAAAGGAATGCCATGCTCCCTACTATTTCTTCCAAGGTTGCTTATTCCCCCTTTGCCTTTTGCTTATTGCATCTCTTTATTGCTAATTTTGTTTACCTGCATATCTTTAAGCTCTATTTTGTCATTTACTTTACCTTTAGCAAACAAATAAAGCTTGCCAATGCTGTACTATTACTATGATAGTGTTATCCAATATAAGGTCATAGTTGGGTAATTGGTGCCCATGAACCCCGTCAACCATGAGTGTATCGAGATATAATACTAAGGTTTATTGCAGTAGAACTCACTGTGTTTGTTACACGGTGTGAAAGCTCTACTTCCGCACTTCCGACACATCACGGACACAGACACGCCGCGGACACGTGACCACAGTGTCGGACACACATAATTAGGCCAAGCACGACCTAGTTCTTAGACACTTCGAAGAGGATACGGTCCGGTCCACTCCTCGGGCACTTCTCTCCTACTAAAATCGCACAAAAATCAGGCGCAAATCTTTAAGTAAAGAAAGAATAAACAGAGAATCGAATATCACAAATAATCTTTGCATATCTCGTTTCAAGAGGAGCTTATAAATTATCCAAGAATTATAAAGACTTACCCAACATCAATACGTGAAACTTACTCATGAAAGGAAGAAATGTTTTAAAAAGTACTTTGATAATGCAGATGTAAGAAGACAAGTAAATATAGAATTTGTAAACTTTTTAGATAGAAAAGAAAATTTTTTGTGAAAGGAACTAGAGTATCTACTCTTTTATACATTATTTAACAAGAAATAAGATAACACATAAAAAGACGAAGATCTAGTATTTGTCAATAGTAATCTTCATCTTCTCTCGAGAAACTCTTCAAAATACAAAGAGAAAATTAAATTGTGGCATATTGCAAGAGATGGCTTTTCATTGGATGACAATGAAATTCTTGAGATTACTAGCTTATCTCTTGATGGACCAGACTTAACAAGTTGTATTTTTCAATGAGAATGAAATGTAGAAGTTTTATCTTTTGTTAGAAATTTTTTTATAAATGTTTCTCTTTTTGATTTTTTAGATTACAAACTATATACATTTTAATAATATGTTGCCGTGTCCCATGTCCTATAATTTTCAATTTAACCATATCTACGTGTCGGTGTCGCATCTGTAGAAGCACATATACATTAACCATGCAACTTACAGAGCAATATGCTTCCTAATTTTCACTTCAACTGTTAATTGGTATCTTGTATTCCATGTTATTCCTACTTAGTGGGAAACTCTCCACAAGAGACATGCATTGACGCTTGGACTCTTAGATATGCCCCCTGCCTGATTAGTATGCTTAATGTCTAGGTAAAAAGGAGTCGACCCAAGTTGACCATTTATGCGAACCTCTCACTGATTGTGTTGTTGGAAAATGTTTTGTTACATCTCCATGAGTTTCCAAACTGGTTATCGTAGCATGTACATTTTTTGTGGCAGTAAAGACATACTATACAAATTCCTACATTTAGAGAGTGAATTTTAGAACAAATGAGTCTAGTTAAGTAGAGAAAATGGGAGACAGAGAGAAATGGTCGAAAATCCCTATTGATTGAAAACAGTGTCTCATATTCTTGATTTATGTAAATAAAAGTATAACTTTGATATTCTCTAGTTTTGAACTCCTCAAGTCTATTATGTTGTTAATTACAGTTGTAGCAATAACAAGTTTGTTTATGTTGGCATTTTCTTCTTTTTTATACCTACTAAAGATAATGTTACCCCTGAAAGTCTTTGCCTCTCACCTAGATAAATTCTTAGTATCTTAATCTCATAAATTCAATTTTCACTTAAAACACTTGCATGAGTGAAATACTTTAAACACGCTCTTGCTTTAATTTAAACTTTCTAAATATTTTTTTGTACCATCATTATTCTATAGTTTTGTGTTGGTTGGTTCTAGGCATGTCATATGTAAGTAGCACTTCTCTTGATTAAGTGCATTTTTGGGAGAGTTTATTCATAGTTTATTTAGACTTATTTTATGACATAAACACTTTTGTAAGTGCTTGAGTAAACTAAAATAGCATGTTATGTCTATAACCTATTTCCAGCTTATTTCCTATAAAACATAGCTTATAAAATAACATTTTAATCCTATTTCCTCTTTCACTAAAGAATCAACTTGTATACAAGTGCTTACATGATGAATAAACAATTTTTATAAGTGTTTAATTAAGCTGTTTACTCAAATTCACCCTAAATATCCAGAATTTGTGATCTTTGTCTTGAATCAATGTTTGAAGTTTAAGATAAGTACAATGAGTTCTTATCCCCGACAAATTGTATGTAGAAATGACATCCAAGGACATATGTCTGGACTGCTTTTTCTTATTGCTAATATTAGTAAAACAATTAGATTAGGAATTTAGAATAGATATTATCATGTAGAGCCAGTGATCTAACAATGGAGTTACATGTTAGTTGTAACTTATGATGATTCTAAACTGTATTTGTTGGATGCTGCCTTAGATATAATGGAAGGAGGGGGAGGATGAGGTAGGCAATCATTAGATAGTTTGGAATGGCTGTTGCCTCGAGGCAGATAAGTTTTCCTTCTTGGATAGGTCTTATTTCATATAGGTTCTATACCTGCAATTTCCCTTGCAATTAGAGCCCCGTTGTCTGAGTATTTTTATCTTACATATTGATAAATACCCAAACACTTGAAGAACTCACCCTTAGAAGAAATCTGTTAAAGGGGGAGAATCAAGTACTTAAATATTCCACTAAACATCCGAAACTTCTCAATCTGGAACTTAAACATTTTGTAATAACCAATTTTCTATCATATAGCACCATCCCAAGAGCCATTATCAGGGTAGCTCGGACTCTGATGACATCTTACTTGGTTACACTTCACTCAAATTATACCTTGGTCATAACCATCCATTGGTTGGAATTCTTTGTAGACACCATCTACAACCATCTTTAAGGTCAGAACCATGTCCAAGACCTTAAAAATTTTTAACTTTGCATTGCATATGGTGATGTTAAGTGATTTATCATGGTGCATTGTGAATATTTGATTTCTAAAGTGTAATAATTATCAATGCAAATTTTGTGGGCTTTATTCTTTTAACCATTCATGTTGATTTCAGGTGATTCATGTATTGAAGCAAAATTTCCTTTTAAGGGAGATCTGTTCCATATAATTTAATTCATTTATCTGATTTTCCATATGCAGGATTGGTTAGACATTGATTTTGGTATTGCTGAAGGTGTTGATTTTATTGCCATTTCATTTGTCAAGTCTGCTGAAGTTATTACTCATCTTAAAAGCTACATTGCTGCACGCTCTCGTGATAGGTATGCACCGAACCTTCATTAAATATTTCTGTTTGAAACTATTATCAACATTGGCCAGAGTACTTTTATTATTTACCATTTTTGTTATATTAAGAAATCAAAGTTAACAAGTAGTACAATTGAGAGAGTTCTATGAATGATAAAATTATATCAGATTCACTTTCATCTCCGTTGTATCTTTGTATCTGTTAGATTTATATCCATGTTTCATCACCTCCAAATCTGTCTGACTATCAATTTTTGGATTGGACTTGCCCTTATCCTTTTTTGTGGACCTATATACTGATTTAGTGCCTATTTGTAGTAATGTTGAATGTGTTGAGAAAATATCACCTCAAAATGCACTAGTGGGAGGATGGATGCGAAACCAAACACACAGTTAGCTATTTTGGCAAGTGATTTATACCTAAACCAAGAAGGCACTAAAGTTTCTATTTTGGCAACCTACACATGAATTGTTTAATTAAAGAGAGTTGCTTATAAATTGAGTAAAGTTGTTTATATAAACAACTCTCTACAATTTATAAACAACTTTCTTCAAAGTGTGGGACCCACATTAAAATAATAGTTTTATTTTTAAGCAACTCTCATTGGAAACACTCCAATCTCTGTGCATGTCTGAAAGAGAAACACCATGACCAGAATACCTTAGGGCATATCCAATGAGAGCGACCCCCGTGAGTTGATTCCCATATTAGAAAATGTAAGTAGTTGGTCTCACAGGGCCATTTCATCTTCTTCTCCTCTTGTAGAAGAAGTTTTAAGCAACTCCACGCAACTCATTATTATATATATATATATATATATATATTTAGACTTGATTATGATAAATAATAATATTTATTAAGATAATATTTTTTATTTGTAAGCAAGAGTTGCTTGTACAAGTAGCTCCATTTTTTTAGCAACTTTCACTGCCATGTCAGCACCTTTCAATGATTAAGTTGCTTGAAGCAACTCTATATTTTGGAAGCATCTCCCATTGGAGATGCTCTTGCGCCCTCTATCCCAAACACAGTAATCAAATCTCAAACAGTGGCACAATAGTGCATTCGTGGGATAACCACTATTTTAGAATTTGTATATAAATTATATAATTTATACCATATACATGTAAATTCTTAAATATAAAAGAATGAAAATTCATTACATTCGTAATTAATAATAAAAGGTAGCAACAACAGAACTAAGAAAAAGTAAAGAGTTTGGGCAGTTGGGAGACAGCTGATGCAAAAAACTCAGATTAGGACTGACACCAAATAAAAGAAAGAATAAAAAATCAGAAACCAACAAGATACATTAAAGGAGAAGAGAAAAAAAGGAAGACAGTTGAGAACATCAATTACCTGCAGGAAAAGTGACAACAAAGGGGAAACAGAGCACTTATAAAAAAAATGCAGAGTCAGGGGACAGATAAGGAGTTCACTGGAAAACACCAGATTGTGGCCAGGAAGTCACCAGAGAGCAGTGGCTAATGATGAAAGGCATGGTACATAGGGTCATAGAGAAGAGATGTGCAAAAATGAGAAGAGGCACTCAGGGTTTTCATCTGACATTTCTCCCAGGCCCTCCTAAGCCACCAAAACTTGCCTAGGCAATCTTAAATTTAGGGCATGTTTGGGTTTAGTGGTCGTAACACTAAGATCCAATGTGATGCTACTGTAGTGGTGCTATCACCTGCAATTAACAACTTAGGTCCCAAATGAAGTCTAGAGCCATACAACTGAACAAATGTCCTTAAAAATACTATCATTCCTTAAACGCCATAGAACTGTTAAGACAATACAATGCCACACAATTTTATCCTCTGCACAAGCCAAAACCTCTGAAATCAATAAAGTGGAACTGACGTTAACCCCCAGAACAGTCCCAAATATTCTCCAAAAATCTCAGACAGCTTATTTTAAAGAAAAAATAACTGCTGGGTAGTGCAAACAAATATGGTTATGAAAAAATACTGCACATGACACTTGTTGGGAGACAAAGCGGTGCGAATTCTGTGCATCTGTAATATTTCCTTTAATTTTAATCATGCAAAGACCAACAATCCTAGCAATTTTATACTCTAATTTTTCCTTTATTATATATATTTTTTAATATCCGCTAATATTGAGAGTTGAGATTGACATAACTGTAATGTGATGAATCTGGTGATGCAGTGATATTTCTGTCATTGCAAAGATAGAAAGTATTGACTCATTGAAGAATTTAGAAGAGATCATTCTAGCAGCAGACGGAGCTATGGTGGCAAGAGGAGATTTGGGTGCTCAAATACCTTTAGAACAGGTTCCATCTGCTCAACAAAGGATTGTTCAACTGTGCAGGCAATTGAATAAGCCTGTTATTGTTGCCTCTCAATTACTTGAATCCATGATTGAGTACCCTACACCTACAAGAGCTGAAGTTGCAGATGTTTCTGAAGCTGTCAGGCAACGGGCTGATGCTTTGATGCTTTCTGGTGAGTCAGCCATGGGCCAGTACCCTGAGAAGGCCTTAACTGTTTTAAGGAGTGTCAGTTTGAGAATTGAGAAGTGGTGGAGGGAAGAGAAACGCTATGAAGCTATGTTGCTCCCATCTGTTGGGTCTTATTTTTCAGAAAAAATATCTGAAGAAATCTGCAGTTCTGCTGCTAAGATGGGTAAGCAGTCTTTAAGCCTTAAACTTGCTTTCTTTTCCTTATTTTTATCTTACCATTTACATTTTATCACTTAAACTGTGGCATATTAGTTTTGATTTGTTGCATCGGTGTATATACTGTTCGAATTTAAATTACTTCTTATAGGTCGCAACACAGCTCTCCAATATTTAAGTTTTATAATCAAAGTAATGAGCCTAAAACCATAATACACGAGGCTTGTTTATCCATTTTTTTACCATAACTTAAGAGAGTTATCCTATATTTGACCGTTAGTTTTCTTTGACGAGGAGTTCACAATTTATAGTTTTCACATATCTGAAACACTATATAATGATTATTGACTGCTTAGTTAAAACTCTTCTTTCACTCGTAATTTTCAGTCTCTTCTAATCCAAAAACTCTTATTTTTTTTTGGTTTTGTTTGTTTGTTGGTCGTTTGATGATGCGTGCTTACTTTTACTTGCTTTAAACTTTTTTCAGCCAATAATTTAGAGGTGGATGCACTTTTTGTGTACACGAAGACAGGGTACATGGCATCTTTATTGTCACGATGCCGTCCTGACTGCCCAATCTTTGCTTTTACTACCACTCCATCTGTGCGGAGGCGTCTCAATCTCCAGTGGGGCTTGATACCTTTCCGTCTGAGCTTCTCAGATGACATGGAAAGCAATCTCAATAGAACCTTTGCGTTGCTCAAGGCCAGAAATCTCATCAAATCAGGTGACCTTGTCATTGCAGTCTCAGATATGTTGCAGTCAATACAAGTGATGAATGTTCCTTGAGAACATGTTCCATTCCTTCTGAAAGCCAACATAGCCGTTTGTTCAAAACCTCGGATGCTGCCAATGCTAGATTGCTGAATTGGGACTGAGACTCATGAATGAATTTTGTCATTCTGTCTTTTCAATTTATAGGACGCAACTAAGTTTGGGAGAGTTTATGTTATTATAATGAAGTTCTTTACTTTAATGCATACACCTTGAAGCTTTAGATATCTTTTAGGCGAGTGAGGCAAGATAGTGGATAGCTACCCTTTTAAGCTGTATGACATATCAGCATTGTTGTTTTATTTCTTTGTAATTTGTATTAGTGTCCCACTTCAATGTTGGCTAAAATGTGAAGTTTTCAAAAGAATTCCAAAGTAGTCGCATATCATTATGCACAATGTATTTGTTCTGAGCAAACTCAATGCTAGTAGAATAAGCAAATCGGCATCCAATTATGTTTTGAAGAGAATGTACTTTGTTGAAAGTTTAGAGGTTGTTTAGCAGCTAAGTGCACAAAATTTAGGGGGCAGGTGTAATTACTCTATGTAATTCATACTCTTCTTTAAATTGGGTATTTTTCTTTTCCCTTCACATCCATCTCTAGAATGAAAGGAAATGTCTCAGGATTTTTATGTAATTGGTATCTGTTACTGTTAGTGGGGATGTCCCTGCCAGAACCAGGTTGTTGTGGTCAATACATGTCAGGATGGGGCATCATGTTGGGTTGTAGCTAGGCTTCATTGGGCTAGGTAATCTGAAGGCTTTGTTGGGCTGACGTTAGGCCCACATTTGGTCCAGAAAAGTGTTCATGCCACAGATTTTGTGTATGGACCTCATGGCCAATATCTTCAGTTGCTTCACTTGATAATATTAGATTTATACTTTTAGGATACTCTAAAGTGTGATTGACGAATAATGTATGTCCTTACAGTAGATCTGGGAAAGGAAATGATTGAGTTTCCCAAAGCAACGTTTCCTTCATTTTTTATATTGTGCAGGATTGGCTTTGAGTAGAACCTCATTCACTTCACTGTTTCTTTCGTCTTTTTCTTTTTAGTTGGTTCCTTGTGGGCAAAAGCACGTAGAATGCACGCTACAAACTCAACGATTAAATCTTAAACGGATACGTGTTGGCTCATTCACAAAGGGTCTGTTAAAGGTTTGAGTTTGACAAATTTATTCTTCCAAGAAACTGGTAATACACTGTCCGTGCTTTTACACAATGTAATGCTTGCTTTAGAACATTCTTTACTCATCAAATTTTAAGTAGAGTTTCCGTACAATTATGCTTAATACTGATAAAGAATTCAATGTTTTTCTTTCTTATGTACCCTACCACATAGTAAAGATCAACTGGATAGGTTATGTCATAAGTGAGGACATAGAAATGGATGAGGACGTAATGTCATTACTACCAAATCTTGTACTCTCATTATTATTACTTTTATAAGATTCATTACTTGGAAATCTGAAATGTGAAGCAAGGTGTTGCTGAGCCTTCTTCACACTTAGTTTTTAAAAGCGACAAAGTATCTACTCAACAGAAATAATGGAAATCCCTGATCATATTTGATGGGAAGTTGCATTGTTCTACTTATAAAGATAATCAGTTTGTAATGCACACCATTGAAGAAAATTTATATATATCATTTATAGCATTTGTTGTTTGTTGTTAAATATAGATATCAGCTATGGAAGTTATGACATAAAATGAGTTTAATAGCTATACATTGTCAATGTAATACTTTTGACAAGACAATAAATCAGAAATGCTTGTTAATATAATTTTTTCAGATAATTGCCTTAAAAGTCAATAAATTATTTGATTGAAGTGACAATAAAATTACTTGTATGTTCAATGGCACAACCCTTCTTTCTCAATTTAATTTGATTATCTTTATCTGTAAGTGAGAAAAATCAGTCAACAAAATTTGTTTACTTTTTCAATATAAAAACAAGAATAGCATTTAAAAATATTACACTAAATGTAATGTACTAGTAGTATTTTTTTTAACCCATTGTGAATACAGTACTGAGTCCTACAGTATAAATGATGTTATTGAATGTCATCTGCCTCGTAAATGAACTCAATTGCAGTGAGTAATTAAAATATTTGACTGAGTGATGGTATTTACAATTGTTATATGGTCCCCTGAACAGGTACCTTTCTTGGCTTGTTTGTCCTCCATTTCAGGCCAACCCCACCCAGAAAGGGGAAAGGGCCAAAAAGGAAGTGTGAGAAAAAGACGTGGAATGTGCAAGTGACCTTAACTACATTGATAAAAGTCATATATATGCAGTGTTACAAGTCTTTTTAAGCTGCTTCCAAGCAATGCAAGAACTCCATATGTGACCCTTTAACTTTCACAATTAAAATTTGAATAGTGGTACAACTGCTCTTTTTGTTCCTTCTTTATTGTTCTTTTCTCTTTAACTTGAACCTCCAAAGAACCTAAAGATACACATAGAACAAACGAAAGATGAAATTAAATACACAAAAGAGAGCCCACCGTCTAAAAGACCAAAAAATAAAAGGAGAGGAGAAGATGCCTATCTGCATACAAATTTCACATGTATATCCAATGCATTCACAACCTATAACGAGCCACATTGCTTACAATTACAGGCATGTTTTTTCAGAATAAAAATCTTTTAAGAAGTTATAAAATAAAGTAACTACTCCATGGAAAAGATCAGTCCAAACACTGAATGCACTACACTTATAACACCTTGAATTTGTTTAACCAGAGTATACTGAATTTATGTGTGATATGCATTAAGTAGTGGAAAAATTATTTCCTTTTTCTGATGGCAGAATCACTAGAATGGTGTGTTAGGAGTCAGAAGTATTGTAGAGCAATCAATTGAAACCACACAGTAAAGTGGCCTTCAACTTACCACACAAGGCCAACAGATTCGCCTCAAACTATCAAACTCCAACTCCATAATTCAGTGGACCCGCATTTGCAATTTCAAGTTGAGGAAAAAGATGTGAAGGTGACTTCAAAACTTGAAGCACCATATAACACCTGCTACACTACCCATTATTAAGGTCACTGACATATGACATAAGGTCCTCATACTCTTCAAGTTAATCCCTACTTGGTTTGGTTAGTAATATCTACACTCCACACAGATCATCCAAACTGAACATTTGATCATCACACGTGAGAAGATATTTGCTGAGGTTAAAATCACTTGATTCAAACGGGTGGTTTAAATCATCTAAGAAAAAAAACTGTTTACTTTGATGGATTTGATAATTTTGTGAAATTTTTAGCATCATCACCGTGGTCCCCACCTGGAAAACCATTAAGTGGCTCACAGATTCATCATCAGCCATGACTCTCTCAGCCTATGATGTGTATAACATCATCATAGAACAGTTAAAATGTGCAATTATTTGAGCACACCTAGGGCTCAAATCAAATCAATGGTACAAACTTAGTACAAGCACTGTATCTGGCTTTTGACATGGGAAAACTCATCAACAAGAGTAAATAGAATATGTACTCACACTGTAATATACTCTTGCTGTCCAATGTAATCTTTAGTTTATGGTAAATTTATTAACTTCTATCATTATTGTTCTAAAACTCAGATAATATTTTGTTAATTTTAATTAAAGTAAGCAAAGAAAAATCCCATCACAAGAATCCCAAAGATGGTTTTGGTGGGGAGGAACATGGTCTGGGGTCTAGGGCATCATGTACTGTTTGGCCTTGCTTATCAAACACTTTGTGTCCTTATCAGTCATCATCTGCAGTTTTTATTTTATTTATCTGCCTAGAAAAATTAATGTAGTTGAGACACCAACTTTTGTTGCAATTGATACAAACAAACACATATTTATTTATTGTTTGAATAAGCCACGATGAAGCGGCCATTTATCATGACGATAGGCCATACATTTGAATGTGGTGTGTTTATCATATTCACAACAAGGAAAATAATCAAGCCGTAAGACGAGTTCAAACGTCCCGTAAGCAAGAAGATTGAGCAAGTACACTCATAATTATTGCGTTAGAAGCATTATATAATTCACAAATTTATATCAGCAAGGCACCGCAATAACATAATAGTTAGATAGATATAGACCGATAAGAAAGAGGATTTGAATTAATAAATGCTGTCTTTGGACAATAGCTGCTATATCCATATCAATTTGTGGAACTAACAAGGTCAAACAAAGCATTCTTTATTATTTTATGCACCATACTCTAACTCTCAGCAAAATCAAATGTTACATGCAATCAACAAAAGTGGGTCCAATCTCATGTGGCACATTGCTTCAAATTATTCAAACATGAGATTGCAAAGGGGTGTCTTAGGTGAGCAAGATATACCAGTTGACTAGGTATACGGGTAAATACTAAATGATGGCATGGTAGGCCAACCATTGAGGTACTTTTGGGGAGTGTGGACTGTGACCACCTTCTCTGACAATACCCTCTCTCTATGTGGCTAAGTGGTTCAATGGTGGATAGCTATTCTCTGGTTTTCGGTTGCTTCTGTTGGGTGGTCACCCACATTTTTGACTCACTACATCATCATGCTTTTTTAACCCCAATTATTTGTCATCTTTGTCCAACATCTTCATCACTTTTATTCTCATTGGTTTTGCTCTATCAAAGAAGAGGGTAACAACTGTGATGTGTAGGGATATTACATTATGAAGAAAAAAATGTTTTTTTTTTTTTTCAATACTAGTTGGGAAAATGGTGAAATGTGTAAGAACTTACATAGGTGTTAACGTTGTGCGTTTGTTAGACAGTGAAAGTCGCATGAATGAGTTATTCTTAAATATGTGGCTTTTGGTTTCTGGGAAAGATTTTAGATTTAAGAAAGTGCCAAATGAGTTTACTCTGCACACTACATTGACAATTGATCTAAAACAGGCTAGCTAGTTTACATTGATTGATCTGGACATTCCATGGAAATTGTGACGTAAAATCTTCCTACACCAAAAGTTAAAAAGTGTGTTGATAAAGTGAAATTTGAAGGAAACGAAAGTAGCAAATGAAAACTAATCTAAACCTACTCATAGTTAAGTAAATTGAAAGATGAAAACTGGAGGTCTCTGAAAAGAAGTTGATGAATGAAAATTTCCCTTTTCTTTTCTTAGATCCTACATAAATTTCATGTTTCTCTTTCTCTAATATGAAAAATAGGGAATAAAATGTCTCTAACCGAGTTATTAATTAATAAGGTGGAATATCTAATCCTTTTAAGTAGAGTTATGAATGATAATGAGAATAAGTTTAATTTCAATGAGAAATGAACAAGAATTAAGACCTATTTGTAGATGACGTTTTGACATTCGAATCAACAAATGAATAAGAAATAAAAATATATTATAAATTAAGTATAAATGTAAGTTGAAGCGAGTCTCTTGTGCTTGTGAATATGCTATTATATATGTTTTTGTAATCTTATCCCATATATTCGTTTAAGGGCTAAGATGATCTCTACAAGATCAAAATGTTTATTTATTTATTTTGTTTGCAGTGGTGATGTGTTTTCTTTAGGGTAGATTAGAGATGTTTACAAAAATATTTTTACATTCTAAGTTAAATGAGATAATAAAATGTGTAATTAATAAACAATTTATACCATTAAATCTTTATTTATAATATTTTAATAGATTTTTATTTTCATGAGTCTTACTCATATGTCCAAGTCATTCTAATACTTTATTAAATATAAAATTGTAATTACTTGTCTAATATCTATTATAATAAAGATTATTCTTACATTAACTTCTTAAGTTTGAGAGAAATAGATGATAAAAAGTTTGAAGAAAGAAAAAATCAGTTTCATCATAAGGCACTTTGGTGTACATTGAACCCTAAATTTTGGAAGACATCAACAATAAAGAGTTTAATAATAAATATATGTTGGGATGAATTTTGTTTACAACTGTTATGAAAGTATTTGAGAGAAGGTACTGTGAAGAAGTAGAGAGGCCATATGTTTAGAATGTTGGATTGAAACTCTAAGGCAATAAAAAAGCATTGAGAATTTGTATATATAGATGGTACTCAAGGTAAGTAAGATCCGTGATAATAGTATTTGTGTCTGAAAATATATTCAGGTTCTTTTGATATTCTTCATTTGAGATAAGCATGTTGGTAATGATTGAGTTAAGAGAGTGGTGGAATGGTATTAACAAAAGTCAAAACTATGAAAAGGTTGATTGAGTGAGAACAACTTTGTTTATATTTTAGTACGAAAACTTCTATGTGTTCTTACAGAGACAAAGTTGATAGTGAGTCATCTAAGCAAGAAGATAACAATGATGTCAAGATAAAATTAGTAAGGAAGGAAGATGTATTCGATAATTTTTACCGACATTGACTTCCAGACCATAAATCCTGAACAACATGATTTTACAATGGACATTATAGATTAAGTAAAAACAAATGTATACATATACATATATATATATATATATATATATATATGACATTCATCATATTCTTCAAAATATAATTACTACTACTTTGTACATAAAGATTTCCAATATTGATTTACTAAAAGATTTATTCAAAAGGACTTAAAATGCATTCTAGTAGTTCATTGTGTTGTCTTATCACATGTTAAAACAATAAAAGAACACAAGCACAAATCAAAAGCAAGGATAAGCTAAAGATGTTTTGAAATAACATAACATAAGCATAAACTTCTATTCCAACAATGTATAGTACATTTAGAACTTTTATATTATTCTTTATTTAGACATAATACATTCATGAAACATTTAAAATATTATAATTCACATTCTTAGACCATGACACTGACTCAATTACACAAACGATTGATCATATTTTTGGAAAACTCATGCATTGAGATAGACTCAGAGATTTGCACATGTCATACAACTTTCAGCAGTATCACACAACCCTAAATTGAAATCAACAATCGCCATTGTATAACAAAGTTAATCCATATAACCTTTTCTAACAGACTATATTTCAAACTGCAATCATCCATATGAACTTTCTCTGACTCTCACCACACCTGGTAGTTTTCATCTATATGATTCTAGTCTACCGGTAGAGTCAGAAAATCTCCTTCTAGACGAATCTCAATAACAATGCACATCCTAACAATCTCAATGCCAGTATTTTCTTTCCTGAAAATACTATGTTTTAATTTCAAACCATAACATCTTAACATCATGCAATACAACATTCACCGTCAGACTAATCTATCATACATCATGTATATCTCTATATCTTATATATATAATTATTCATCACATAATACTACTCATACAATTTAAATGTAATAATAAAATCACATAACTCAATTAGAAAAGAAAAACATATTATATATATATCGTGCTCGGCTCAAGGTTGTAGCACCTAGAGTCACTTGAACCCGAGAGCAAGGTTCCTGGATTGCGTTTGATACATCTCAACTCATGCTCGATCTGACTAAATCTGATAGCAACCACTCTAGTTCGCACCCGACACATGTATAAAATTGGGAACCTAGCATTGTCTCATATTTCAATTCTTCTTCAATTCTACTATTCGACTCAATCTTATAACCAAATCACTTCTGTAATATCAACACAATACATTATATATTAAATTCTATGATTTCTACTATCTATATACTTCCCAAATTAATATTCAATTCATCAATTTCATTTTTAACATAAGTATGATACTAACATTAACACACATCATCAAACCAAATTCAAGCTCACTAAATACCCAATTTAGATCTACAAGAAAACTTGAACATAGGTAATCAAGTTACTTCAACATACATTCCTCCTAAACTTAAGGTCCTAATGGAATTAAGAGCAACATCTACAAGATTGCAAATTATAGCCTCCCTTACCTATTCAAGAACAACAAGATCCATAACCACACTCCAATTTCACATGATTAAAGAGATATCATAACCTACACCAAAAGTACTTACTTAATGATCTAATCACATTATTAGAGCTTTAAGCTAACAGAGATGTATTCTGAAGTATGAAACACCACATGCAACATGTCTATCTAGATGAAAATGAAAAAAATTTGAGAACTGACCCAAGGAAAAAAAGCATAAATTGAACTTACTCTATTTTAACTTTTGATCGAATGAATTTATTGTACTCCCTGTCACAAGTCTAGATATAGAGTTTGATCTTCAATTAGGATAAGATCAGGAACCTAGAAAGAAGTCACATGAAGAACAGGAAGAGAGAAAAAAAGTATTTTCTAGAAAGATGATGATTAACTTAAAATAAACCTGAATTAACTAATTATTTCTTGTTTAACACTTTTCACTTTTAATAATAAAATACTTAGATACTATTTTTAGTCAAACTACTTCTACTCTTAAACAAATTCTATATTCTTATAAAAATAGTTTAATTCTTAGGTTAAATGAGATAATAAATCTGGAATTAGTAAATAATGTATAGCTTAGAACTTGAGATATAATATTTTCAAAAAATTGTACTTGATTCATAATACTTAATTAATATATATAGTTTTAATTACTCGCCTACATATTGAAATAATTACCAAAATGTTTGAAGACATAAATTGCTTATATTTTCTTAAAAAATTATTGATACATTATAGATTCATGATACCATCCTATTAAATCAATGACAGTGTAATTGAATATCATATTTGAATATAATAATAAAAATGATTTAAATTGCAAGGCATTATTTTATATAGTTATAAATTGATTTATGATAACTAATTTACAAAATATTTGGGTTACACTCTTTATATTAAATGGATACATGTGAGGTTAATTTCTTTGGCTTGTCTCCACATTTTTTGTATAACTAAGAGAAAATAATTGAGAAAGTGTAAAGAAGGAGATGTAATAAATATTAGTTTTCTAGTCATAAGAAACAAATAATTAACTCATTAAAACTAATAAATCTATTACGAACTTAGTTTTAATCAATAATTTTATAGATTTAAATTTGTTCTAAAATTAGTCGTGGAATTAAATAATATGGAAGTGGTGATTATATTTATAGACCCCATATTATATTTTAAAGAATATTTTTTTCCTATCAATGTGTGTGAGTATTGTTATGATGATCTACTTATATGAGTTATGTCTCATTAATAAATTAAGGATATAAAAGGAAGTTAACATTTAATATGTGCGAAAGTAGACTGAAGTTTTGTTTATAATTAGGATAAAATAATAATTTAATTTATATATTATATAAAGGACAGAAAGAGTATTGTACAGTTATTGTACCAATTGTTGAATAAACAGAAGAGTGGACCTCTGCTTTCATAAAAGACAATAAAAGAGAAAGAGAGAATGAATGAGGAAATTATTTTAAAAGGGCCTGTACAGAAAACAATTTCATATGCTTTTTGTTTAAAAGAAAAATCAACATTTTCTTACTCTTTTTGCTTTCTTTTTAATAGTGATGTTTAAGGTTTTTTTTTTGTATATATATTCTTAATGTATATATTTTTTTTTCTTATACTTATATGGTTCTACACATTAAAATAAACATATTAGAACATTTTAATGAAATTTCTTTATAAGAACGTTTATCAATAAAAATATTATTTTAATATTAATATTGTAAATATGAGTTTTTTAATATTAAATAGATTTACTCATATAGTAAATTTTCTTTGACTTTAAAAGTAATATTCATAAACCAATACTAAAGTAATGTTTATATTGATAGAAACGGTAGTCAAACAAATTTCATCAAGACTACTTTTATTACTTTTGAGAATATAAGTTTTTTTTCCTTTGCTATAAGTCAAAAGAAATCAGGTTATATTGGTATTGTTTTTAATAAATGTTAAATCGTTTAATAACTTTAGGTTAAATGATAACTATACTGGTATAGGAATACTAAGATAATACATTTCATTAATTACAAATCTCTTGGTGTAGACTTTGAATTAGTAAAGTCTACACTCTCAAAATGGTCAAGGTCAAAGATTCTTTCATTAATAAATAATTATGTTATTAATAAATGGGGTTACCAATATTGTAGCATTTTTACATATCCATTCTAATAACTCGCATCCACCAAAATAAGACACAAGTTGAAAGGCAAATCCAGAAATAAAAATTAGTAAGATAAAATTATATTTTTGTCCACATTTTTCCTCTTTATTAACAAGCGTGTGAGTTAAGAAAGTGTGTCTCTATTATTTTAAGAACACTTTTATGGTTTCTAGAAAATTCTCAACTTTCTATTTTAATTTTCATAGAATTCCAATTTTTGTTCTTAATTAATTCTTCTATTTTACCAACATAATAGTTAAGTGGGTGTCCTTTATCAGAGATCAGAATATTCAAGAATTCTTCCAGCAACTAATTTCAACATCTGCAAACTCTTATAATATAAAGAACAAGGCTTTCAATTTCACTTCTGCACAATATTTAAGGTATGAAGGAATATCACACCCTTTCAATTCTTTTGAAAAAGATCGTCCAAAAATCTTTACCTAACATGGTAAACTCTATTCAAATCTTTGTCGTTATTGTTAACATTGTGTAAATATCATATTTGTAATGTATCAACTTTAAATAAATCTAAAATTTTATTAAAACTATAACTTTTTTATAAAGTAGAATTTGTGTAATTGACAAATCTGACTTAATTAATAAGATTCATATTTATTTATATATTATTTTTTTATTATAGCTCTAGAATCTTCAACCAAATTTGATATAGATTTTTAAAAAATAAAAAATATTTTAAATTGATACAAAACATTTTTTATTTTCACATGAATAGCACAAACTAATAGAAACGCGTAATATGATATAAAATAAAAAAGTTCAAATAATAAGCCACATCAGTAGCATTTTATTTGTTTAGTAGAGTTCACCGTTGACCACTGAAACAAAAGTTTTGGAAGAGTAGAACACTCATAAAATGTAAGGACTAAAATATATTCAAACTATATAAATTTGATCTAGCTGTAACACCATCCCTTATGTATTATTTTTAAATATTAAAATTTCAAACGTCAAACCCGAAATCTAAGGTTGAATGAAACAATATCCAATATCACAAATTGCTCCCAGCAAATGAATCTTAAATAAAAGTCAAATAAATATTCTTCCAATAATTTTATATAGCTTAAGAATTAAGGTTGAAAATAATTTAAATATAATTTTTTTATTTTAATTTTTTAGAGTATCTTTTAAGTATAAAATTGTGATAAAATTTAAGAATACCTCTTCCGATCTACCAAATAGTTTTATATCATTTAGCAAGATAAAAAAACAATTTAGACAAAAAAAAGTGAGGTTTAAAATAAATATGATAATTTACTATTTATATTTTATTTCCTTTTCCTTTCAAAATAATATGATACACACTTCAAACTTTAGACAAAGTAGACATTTACAACAACAATTATGCACATCAGAAAATTAGATAAATTAAACATTTACATTTAAGTAATCGTTTTTTATTTTAAAATAGTATATAATACATTAAAGTAGTTTTATTTAATGGATATAAGCATATATTTTATATATCAACAATCATATAAACAATTTTTTAGGTAAGTTAAACATTTGTAATTAAGTAATCTTATAATTGTCATTTATTTATATTTCAAAATGGTGTATTACGCATTAAATTACATACATTTGATGAAGCATTAAAGTGTTTTAAAATTTTATAAAAGAAAATTCAAGTTTGGTCTATTCAATAAAATCTTTTAAGCTGATGTATTTTTTTTTTTTTAATTTTAATATAAAATACAGTTAATAAAGTGCATTCAGTAGAGATTTTAAAATATTTTAATAGATTTTTAATAAAAGATTTTTATATTATCTAATTAATTTTTTAAATAAATTATATATATATATATATATATATATATATATACATATAAACTTTTATTTATGTATTGGTGTTAATTATGTATGACAAAACTATCTAAAGATCTAGAATAAAGTTTATAAAATAGGATGGCAGTAAAATGTTGTGAATTGAAAGCTAATTGTTTTAAAGTTTCCTAACTAAATTACAAAGTTTTTACTGTTGAAGTGGGTGTAAATGTAGAATTACGGAAATAAACATGTTTATATCATATTTTATAAAAAAAAAGTTTATTGCATAAATATATATTTTAGATGATAATAATTTTAAGTTTTTAATTGAACTTAATTTTTTTTAATGTTTAAGTAAATGTCAATTTCCTGATGTTTTCTCAAACTATTGATATCGCAATTATTATAAGATTCTATATAAATCTTTCAGTGTTTTTAAAGTATTAAATTATCCTATTTTATATTAAAGAAAGAGAAAAGAGAAAGAAAGAGATAAAAAGTAAAAGAAAAAAAAACAAGTAATCTTAATTTAGTTTTATCATATCTCCAATTATTAAAGTAGGAGAAGGAGATGTGTATCATCCTATTTATTTAATTATTTATATTCTATTTATTTAATGATTTATATTATATTTTTTTTCTTAACTATGTATCTCTAACTTAATTCATTTTACTTATTTATATTTATATCATTTAGTTTATATAGTGATTTATTTTATTTATTTATATTAGTATCATTTAACTTATTTTCATTTTATTTATTAATATTTATCTTTGCTTATTTGTTTATTTTATTTATTTATATTTATATCATTTAATTAATTAATTTTCATTTATTCATTATAAGAATTTATAATTTTTTTATAATAAAAATGATTTAACTAAAAAAGACACCTGAATATTTTTATAATAAAAGCTAAAAGTATTTGAACAGATTGAGTTGACTTAACTTCATTTTAAGTTAACTATCATCTTTTTAAAAAATATTTTTCCTTTTTACCCATGACTTCTTTATAGTTTCTTAATTATAATCTCCATTATATGAAAAGTCAGAGATGATATCTAGACTCGTGACAATGAGTATAACAAAGTGGTTTTATCAGGAGTTGAAATAGAATGAGTTCAATTTCTACTCTTTTACTTGGTTTAGAGTTTTCAAACTCTTTCTTTTTTCATTAGTTAGATGGATTGCATGTGATGTTTCATGCTTAAGAATAGATCTTTGTTAACTCAGAGATTTAATGATGTGATTAGATCATTAAATAGGTGCAAGTTAGGATATCCTTCAATCTTGTGAAATTGTAACATGTTTGTATGTGTTACTGTTCTTGAATAAGCAAGTGAAGTTATAATCTGTGATTTGTAGACTGTTAATCTTAATTTCATTATAATTTCTAGTGTAGGGAAAATGTATGTTCAAGTGACTTGATTTCCTATGTTTAAATTTGTGTAAATCTGAAAGTGGATATGTTAAGAAAAATTACAATATGTGATTTGTAGAATGTTAATCTTAATTTCATTAGAGTTTTTAGTATAAGAAAAATGTATGTTGAAGTAGTTTGATTTCCTGTGTTCAAATTCGTACAGGTCTAAAAATGAGTATGTTAAGAAAAGTTAATCTGTGACTTGTAGAATGTAAATTTTAATTTCATTAGAATTTTTAGTGTCGGAGAATTTTTAGTTTGATTTCCTATGTTCAAATTTATGCAGGATGAAATTGGGTATGTCGGTTTGAATTGGTTTGAGGATGTGCTTTACCTTTTGTATCAATGATTATATTAAGAGTAGAGTTTGAAAACTTACAATTTTGTGATATGATCTAGGAAATGATAATAGTGATAGTATGCAAATATTGAGTTGAAATAAATTGATGAATTAAATATCAATTTCAGAAGTATAAAGGTAGTGAAAATTGTAGAAATTGATATACAATGTGTTTTGTTCATATTTCATAAATGAATTGGTTATACGAGTTACATAGTTGGATTAAAGTAAATTGTAATATGAGAGATGCTAAGGCCCCAATTTTGTGGAAAGGCACTGGGTTTTCCCATGTTGGACGCAATTCTTTGGTGTCGAGCGCGACAAGTCCTAGGAACTCTCGAGTTCTCGTGCTCCGGACACAATTTGTGGTGTGTCAGGTGCGAGTTGTGGTGCATCAGACGCAATTTAGAAACATTGCTCTCATATGTTGAGTGACATTGGGTGCCACAATCGTGAGCCGGGCGCGGGAGCAGAGTAGTGTTACACACACACGATGTATGATATATTAGCTTGATGATGAATAATAGATTAAATAATGTTAAGATGTTATGGTTGAAATCAAGACATAGTATTTTCAGGAAAGAAAATACCTATGTTGAGATTATTAGGATGTGCATTGTTATTGAGATTTGTCTAGAAAGAGATGTCCTAACGCTACTAGTATCATATAAAAGAAGACTAATAGGTGATGATTATCAAAGGAGGTTCATATGAATGATTGTGGTTCGAAATATAACTGATTAGAAAAGGTCATATGGATTAATCCTGTCATATAAGGACGATTGACGATTTCATATTAGAGTTGCGTAATATAGCTTGAAGTTGCATGACATGTGCAAATCTCTAGATTTATTTCAATGCACGAGTTTTTTAGAAATAGAGTCAATTGTCTATATAATTGAGTCAGTGTCATAATGTGAAAATGTGTTTTCTATTATTTTAAATGTTTCATAATGTGTTATATTTAAATAAATAATAGTATGAGAGTTCTAAATGTATGTTGAAATAGAATTCTATATTTATGTTATGTCATTTTAAAGATCTTTAACTTATCATTGTTTTTGTTTGTGTTTGTGTTATATTATTATTTTTATATATGATGATCATGTGATACAAGTAAGTAAATAATGTAATAGGTGATAAAATTTCATAGTGCACTCTTAGAGTACTTTTGGCTTATTTTGAATGAGTTGTTTTAGTGAAATTTGCTATTATAAATCATGATGTAAGGAATAGTAATATTCTTTTAAAAAATTTGTTTTATTTAAAGTAATAAAAATAATCTAAATATTAGCAAGAACAATAAAGTCATTAATAAATAAAAATTTAGAAATTTGGAGATTTGGATGTTAATAAATGAATAATACTCAAGATGAGTTAATCTTTTGTTATTTTGTCAATCACGGTAAAACTTTTTCTGTACCTACTAATCCCTACAAAACTAATTTATTTATTTTTTAATATAAAGTAAAATAAAATACATTGATGAAATTATAAAAATGATTTAAATATTATTTTGATATTATATCCTTTTACATTATATTTGTTCTTACTCCCGTATTCCCTATTGTATCTATTGTGCATGATAAGATTAAAAACATCAACTTAGCCAAATAATTTTTCAAATCCTTTTTATATCATTACAATATTTTTTTTCAAAAACTAATTGAAATATAAATAATATTACTAATTATATCACTTTTAGAGGAATAGACATGACAATTTTAACATTTATTTCTGATATAAAAAGTCAAGATTATTTTGTAAGGATCAACACTAATTACCTTTTCTATGTCATTGGCATTCATATCAACTTCATCAGTATGTTTAATCAATATGTTTTTACCAAGTAAATAAATAAAAAAAATTTCCTTTTTTATGCAATAAACAATTATACATGTAAAGTAAAACAAGAAAGTATAATATAAGTAAATTACATACATGTAAACTTTAATTGCACATTTACTTTTATCAAGATTTAAAAGATAATAATCACTTCTTGAAATATAATTAATAATCATAATGTATTAAAAATAACTTTACGATGATAAATAAGAAATTGGAGTGAAAATATGATTCCAACAAAAGGATATCAATATAACTTACTTTAATTTTTATTTAAAGATTATTATTTTAATTTCAGTTTCAGATTCTGCTTTTATGTTCTGTATTTTACTACAATCTTATACTATATATTTAAATATTTTTAAACCAGTTTAAAATAAAATAAAAATAACTAACACTTAAATAAATGTCTTACTCTCACTATGGTTATTTTTATGTTAATAAAAAATCATAACTAAAATAAAAAGAAGATAAAATAGTAAAACTAATAATATTTTAAAAGTAAGAAGAAATATAACAGATGTTAAATGGTCAAAACTTAAACGCTAATTCAAAATAAGTCTCAAAAAGTACTATATTTGATTCAAAGATATATATATATATATATATATATATATATATATATATATATATATATATATATATATATATATATATATATTAATATTTAAATATTTTTTTTAAATATTTTTAAATATAAAATAAACTAAAAAA
>Ga0099824_1002358_pt1 | contig 27559 bp, 9 predicted proteins | sample SiratrowhiteBW_FD_76837 | JGI IMG/M metagenome (GOLD analysis project Ga0099824, IMG submission 76837) | Root nodule microbial communities of legume samples collected from California, USA - Siratro white BW | ecosystem: Host-associated > Plants > Roots > Nodule | place: USA: California...
GAGTAAAAGAGATAGAATGAAAGAGTGGAGGGGGGTAAACATGGAATTATAAATACGAAAAAGGAAAAATGGAAAAAAAAAAAAAAAGTGAAAATTGTGAAAGGGAACAAAAGTGACAAAACTGAAAAAAGGAAAAAAAGGGAAAAAGGAAAAAAAAAAGTGTATGTTATACCAAACAACAAGGCGTGTTGCCCTCTTGTAACTTTGTAGGCTTGTCCATGTCCACTTATTAATAAAACCAAAAGAATTCAAAGTGGAGATAAAAATTAGGTTTAAGGAAATTTTCTTTTTTTTTTTCTTCAATTCTAGTCCTTTAATTTGTAATATTCATAATTTTAGATAAAAACTAGAGACTAGTTCTTTTCCATGATGAATTCAAAGATTCCCACTCACAACAAGTATTTTTATATAAACTGCTAAGAAAACATAATTATCCTTTAATTAGAGTTATTATGAAAACTATGACTAGGTGAAGCTGAATTTTGCATCTACAATTCTTGAGCTGGCTCTGTCAGGTCCATCATATCAGCCATAATTGGTTCAATTCTTTTTAGCCCTCAATGTTTTAAAATGAAGTTTGACAGATCAATAATTTTTACTTTGATTATTATGTTCCTAATTAATGGCATGGTTTTTGAGGTGAAATGTTTGTGTGGATTATAATTAGTATTATATGAAAAAGCTGAAAGGAGCACACAAACTTGGTTGATGACTTGATCTGACAGAGTCACATGATTGCTTAGCTGCTGTTCATGTGGTGGCATCCCCTTCATCTCCCAAACTCTTCTTTTCTTCCTATGCTTCGCTGTTCATGCTTCAATCAATCACCTTCTTCTTCTTTTCTCCCTCATTTCAAGTCAACTTACCATTGCTTTTCACGTTCTTCTCCCTCTCTCTTTCTCTCTTGACTTCTTTTTCTCAATTCTTTTTCCCTTCTCCATCACACCCATGTATACATATGGATCTAAAAGTTCTATAAAAATAGAATTGCCAAAGTTAATTATCATATTTCACTTACATAATTATAGTTTTTTAATGAAACGACATCTTATTGGATTAAGAGAAAACAATAGTAAGTAGACGGAACTGATCACTTTTATTTCACATTATATTTCACCAATAAAATATTAATTTGTGAATCAAAAGATATTTCTTTCTGTATATTTTAAAATTATTAAGTTCTTTACACATTGTGTAAGAAAGACACTTTTTTCCACTAAAACAGCTAAGTTTATAACTTCCCTTTAAAAATAGTATAAAAGAATTTAAAAAATATGTTTTTTTAGTCCAAGTATTATTTTTTTTTGTCGGTGAAACACAACGAAGTAATTAACTTTAACTTCTAAGAGAATAAAGTGTAATATTTTTCCTTTGAAAATAGTATAATTTATTTAAAAATGTACGTTTTTTATTTATATATAAATTTTTATTAGTGGAACACAATGTGAAACAATGAAGTGACTTAATTAAGTTTTAAGTGATGTAAAGATAATAAATAAATGGAATAATTTGTTTTTTACTGGTTCATTTTAAATTATAACATAGTATGTGTATCTAACAGGGATCAGCTGCATCACTTAAATTCTTAAATATTAAGATTTTGTGTTCAACTAGTCTTTATTATATAAGATTGGTTGTTAGTGATTTCATAAACTCTTAATTAGCAAGGTGTATGAACATAGTTTCAAGTTGTTGAAAGTGGGGTATGAAAGGATTTTTGTTTTTATTCTGATGAATATGGTGTTTGATTCAAGCGTCAACCCATGCAACTTGGAATAAGTTTTGTTTTCACTTGAAAAGATGGATACATAAAAAAATAAAACAAGTAATACGGTAGAGAAAATAAAATAAAAATTATAAAACGAATATTATGGAAAGGTGAATAACATCATCGTTATTCGGTTTAAAATAACCCTGTGCAAGTCAACGGAAACTTCATAGCAAATCCCAAAAGATAATCGTACGCATGTTTTTTAAGCATTTGTTTAAGGTAATATTAGGATAATCATAAGTGGATCGAATCAATCAGATATGATTAACTACTTACGTTTACTACTGCACTGGTAATTGACTAATTTGTTAAAATTGTAGCAGCAAACCTTGGTAACAACGTTTCTCGTTGTTTCTTTCCTTTTTTTATTTTATTTTTTCTGCTAACATATTGTCAGATATTTCAGAACTAGAATTTATTTCTTTTTAATAATGTTTTCTAAAACACAAAATCTCATCAAAATAATGTTATGCATATTAATAATCGTTCATGGTGCTTTTAAATAAATTAAATATTCATGGAAAAAAGATATGTTATTCTATAATTAACATTTATGCTTATATTTTAAGAAAGAATACATTATACTTTTAAATATGTAAAGATTATATATGCCGTTTTAAAATGCGACTTTAAATATTAATTGTTTAAAAATTACTGCACAAGAATTAGTGTATGTATGTGTGCATGTTCACCATAAAATGTTGAGCTCTCTTCTATTTCTCACTTGGCATTGGAGACATTACATATATTTATGTAATATAATATATTTCAATGGAAGTAAAATGTATCTAACTAGGTATCTTTGCATTATATTCCTTGCAGCCAAGTGTTGACTAACCAATATATATAATTCAAAATATAAGAAGCTTTACTTCAGATCCAAACCAAATAATGATATGCCAATAAACAAAAGCTGCTTAACTCACATGAATCTGTTTCTTAAAGCATAGTTTATGTAGGGGTGACAGAAACTGTCATCGTATTATAATAAATATACATATTTGTCTTTAGATGTCAAGACATATAAAAGGCTATACTTCCTCTGGAGAAGGCATATCGAAGTACTGCTTTTTCAATCAAACTTATATTTAATAAATTTCATTAATTTATAATTTTAAAATAAAGTATGTTATAGAAAGAAACCAATAAAGAGGGTTTACTACCAATTATTGATATATACCTTAGCAACTGCAACATGACCATTAAGAAGCTTTCGAAGGACCTAGAAAACTAGCAAGCAAGAAGCATGTCGAATAAGAATAAACCATAGTGAATTAGCTTTTAACCAATGTATTACTTTGAAAATGAATGGAAAAAACCTTTCTATTATGTGTTTTCCTATTATGTTCATAATTTATAATGTCCTTCTTATTTACCTTCATGCACTTATATAAAATTGGTAAAAAAGGATGTCATATGAACTACCAAATTAATATATCAGAACTTTGTTGAGACGTCACTACCCCATTTCAAAATAGTAAGAAAAAGAATACTAAATAGTCTAACTTAGAAATTGAAAATATTCTACATGCTTATTATAATTTTTTGTCAATCGTATTTGTTTTGTAAAACTGTGTCTCTTATTATTATTATTATTAATTTTTAAATGTCACCTAACAAGAGAAGGACAGATTATCGAAAACTTTTATTTAACGTAAAGGTGAAAAAGATATTATAAAATGATCATTTTTGGTTGAAATATTTTAGAATGCCAGCTGAAGTCAACAACCGATGGCGGTTGGCTAAGTTCAGTCAAATTCTGGCTGCAGTTGATCTTGAAAAATCTAGAAATTACAAGCTTACTTTAGTTTTCCTTTCATTTTATAACACTTTTAATTATTTTCCTTAACACTAAAAAATAGTAAAAAACAAAACATTCTAAATTAAAAAATATTTAAAAAGAAAAACCAATAAAAATATTGTAATATACATTAATAACTTCAATAACAATGCATGTGTAGAAATCTTCAATGAGGACTTCTTAATTTTTCCTTAGAAAGATCCAAAGTGATGCCCTCTTATTTTTGACTCCTTTTAAACTCTTATAGACATATGCAACAACTTTGACTACTCTTTTGTAGTTACAAACATCACCACCATTTATAGTTCAAAGATCACTCTTTTTTTGTAGGGCGTGCTAATTCCATAAGATTGTAGTCAACCCTAAAGAGGGATTATGTGGCTGGTTTTATGCTCATCTTCTTTGGGAAAAAATAAGCATCCAATGAATGAAAAGGAATATATAGAATCTATGAAATGGTAGGCCTCATATATATTCGATTCTATAGCAAGATAATCATTTGAGAGTTTGAAAATAATGAGGGAAACACTTTCATACATTATTGATGTATTTTTTTTTTTAAATTAACATTTTTTTTATTTTATATCAATTTGTAATATAATGTATCAATGTTGTCTAATCAAATTCTCATTAATTATCATTAAGAAAAAATATTTTAATTTAGTGGATTCTTATTTCCATGCTAACTTGTATCCTTAATGTATCTTTCATTTTTATTTAAATTATTTAAAATATTAAAAAAATTATTATAGGAAAACATATTCTCAAAAGTGTAATTTCTATAAATCCAATATTATACCTTAAAACAAATTATCTTGAGAATATAATTAAGTGAAATGAAACTTTTAAATCAAATTCTGAAACTAGCGGCACAAGTGTTAAAAAATTATCATTCTATACTTTAAATTTATAAAAACATGAACTATGATGTTTAAAACAAGTGTGATACTATAAATTTACGTTACAGACGCACGCACACGATACATTGTAAATGCCACACCATTAATTAATTATTATGATAATTATTTGTGTTTGTTTTGTCTTAGTGTTTTGGCCATATTTTAACAATTATTAAAAACCGCTTTCTAATATAAATTTGCAAATATTTATTAGTTACGGAGTAAATTACTTAAAAGAGTATTAATTATTTTTTCTTTTCATTTTTAACTATCTCTTCTCATTTGATTTTAGAAGTGTAATTGAGTCATAGTCTTATCAATAATTACATTAGACCTATATATATCAACAATTTGGACAAAAGCGCAAATTCTTCTTATATCTTCTTTGTTTAAGTAAATGTTTCACTATTATTGTCTTCACATCTTTTTCACAATAATATTATCTAAGAAAAACTATTATTTACACAATATAAATTTTACATATTATATAAATAAAAATACCAAACATTAATTATTAGTCATGCTTATATGAATGACATATGATGAGTTTACTGTGATAACAAAGGGTTAATTAATTTTACTGAGAAACAATTACGTATTTATATTTTTGTAAAATCTGTTGAAAAAATCATCCTAATTATTATGATGAAAAAAAGGAAAAGTAGAAATAGAAAGAGACATAAAAAAATAATTCACTCGTCTAATAAATACATCAAACAACTTTATACTATAAGAAAAAAGTTATTTAGAAATTAATATTTAGCTACCAAATGAAATAGTTGCTAATTGTTACCAAAATAGTCATCAAATTAAATTAAATAATAATTAAATTTAATGACCAATTAAGTCAAATAATTGCTATCTAACATTAGCTACCAAAAATTTAGTGACCATGTCATTAGATTCTAAATTAGTATCTAATTAAGTTAAAAATTAATTTAAAATCTAATGATATAGGTCACTAAAAAACACACTAGAAAAATCGACAAAAATATAAATTATAAGTTAGGGTTTTATAAACTTAAAAATATAATTTATGTAATAGAATGATAATTTTTATAAACCCTTACTTTTATCAACATATTTTTTATATATCTTTTAACTAAGTCCTTGTTTTATGATTATTATTTTACATAATCTTTATTTATATTTTTTTTCATATAAAAAATAAAAATAACTTAGTTAAGGTTTAAATCGTTTATAAATTTAAATAACTTTAATTAAATACTTATTTAAAATTTTATTTTATAAAAATATCTAAAATCTTTATATTTTGTAGCTAAGTCTGTATCAACAATTAGAATAACGCAACTGATTAAATTTATAGTCTGAAATAGAACACAATAAAGTTGAATAAAAAAATTAAAATTTTAAAGTATTATTTATCCTTTCCAAATATTATTATTTTGTTTTCAGAGTTTTGATATAGATGATTCAATTTTTTTTACTATTAATTTATAAAATAAAATAATTTCAATTTTTAATAAAAATAATTATGATTTCATAATTTTATTTTCTTTATTATTTAAGTTCGTAGTATTTATTAAGTAATTTCTATTAATGATATGAAATCAATTAAAAAATATCATAATTTTAAATACTTTATATAATGATCATTTTTTAATAAAGACTTAATTAAAAGTATTTCTATTTACGAAGAACTTAAAAGTTGGTTAAATAGTTTTTTTTTTTTTTTACTTTTCATATGCAAGCATGTAAACAATAACAGTTCTATCCTAATTCACAGAAAATTAAACGACATTGATCTAATTAAAGAATTATAAAAAAAAATTAAGTACTTAGTAAAATAAATTATTTTAATAAAAAATTAAATATCAAAATTTATAAAAACTTAAAATTTAATTAATTAAATAATTTAACCATATCTATCAAGATAATGATTAAGAAAGCATAAAGGAAAGAAGGGATAATCATGTTTATCTCTATCTACTATTCATTTATTATGATGGTGCCTCCATTCGAATTTGTCTCATTATTTTGAGATTGATTTGCCTACACTTTTGAGAAGCTATAATCTATTCCAATAAATACAATAAATAAATTGATTTTAGTGGGTCATAGGGCACATTCTTCTATGTGATATAGATGCTTTTCTTCAGTTTTAATATGTAAGAAAATTAAATTGACTAGTATTATTAGTTTTAATAAAATAAAATAATGTTTAGTTTGTTTCTAAACAAGCTATATCCATATTTATATTTATATTAACTATTAAGTAATGTATTTATTAAAAAAATAAAATTACTTTAAAGATAGTGTTTATATTTATTATTTATTAAAAAATAACATTAGTTCAATCTCTCGAATTTTGGACTAGAGAATATTAAAACAAAAATGATGACCATCTTTTTCTAAAAGTGGAACACTGTGACAAATGCTATAGTAACCTTCCATAACTGTTTTTCTTTACAGTTAATATGATCTGGATCTAAAGATTAAAAAAACTGAGCAACTATTTATTTTTTCCAATTTGAGAGAGAAAAAGTGGATTCATAATTTTAGGACTAAATCGGAAGTAGTTTTTCGAGATTCAATTTTATAAGCATAATTCACTTCTTCTTTTTTTGCCTCATTATACTATGAATCTCTTCATATTACAATCTGACGTCTAATTTTGATATGTTGTACTTTCAAGAGACTCACAAAAACTAATTGATTTTTTTGTTGCAAAATTGATTTCGATTTCAATTTCAGTTTTTGCTAATTAATTTTTGTGCTTATATTATGTTCATGATAATTTTTCCCAGCATCAATTATATTGTTTAATAAATTATTTGGTATTTTAATTGATTATATTGTAATTACTTGCATTTAGATCTATTAATAATACATTAACTCTATCTTTTAATTAATTATTATTGATAGTTTTTATTTTTCTTTTTATAGGTTTCTCACTTAAGTAGATTTTGTTAAGGTTTTTCTACTTTTTGTATTATTTATTTAATATACATTAGGTGTGACATTCACATACCTAATTTATTAAAAAAACTAATATTTATTCAAAATTATAATAAAATATTTTAATTTTACATATATTTATTTCTTTCCTTGTTTTGTTTGACTTTATATGGGGAACTGCGTACTTGCATTCAAATTTTAATTTATGTTCTATTTAGAAGATATTTATTAAAATATTAATCAAATATTCTTTTATTATTTATATGCTATAATATCAGTATTTGTTTTAACTATGTACGAAGAAAACATAACTTAAAGATTTAATATCATGGAACTTTTTTCATTTAAAATATTGATTTAACCCTCTTAAGGTTCAATTAATATTAGTTTAATATTTAAAAATGATACAACATTGCATACCACGAAAAAGCTTATCTCAATTGATTGAGAGGGACTCAAACAAAATGACAATCTTAGAACATTTCTAACACAAGTATCATTATCGGAGTTAAATTTAAAACTTATAAGATTTTTTTATTAAATTTTATCGATATAATATGAGCGAATTTTAAATTTAAAACTATGTATACTAAATAACATTTCGAGTTATAAAAGGAAAAAAATTATCTTACAAAGGTTTTATTAATATTAAATTAGAAATATAAAATTATGAAAATGTTTATCTTAACTCTTGTATTAGAGCATCACTCAAGATCTAAAAGCTGACGTAATACAGAAAGACTCTGATAAGTAAAACAAAATTTCATGATTATCTAATATATAAGTATAATTGTCTTTGATTGAAGATATGGATGTTAAAAAATAATCTCTCCAAAATATTCAAAGACACAGAGGATCCATTTTAAATAATATTAACTTAATATTTTAATCAACAATCTTTAAGTGATTAATATCCTAAGTATAAAAAAAATTCGCAGGGATTTTAAATCCAGTTATGACGGGCTTAATTGAACAGAGGCATGGGCTCAATGGGCCTAGTTTATACCATACAGTTTACCTTTTATAAAAAATAATTATTCAACAAAAGCGTTTTCGATGTTTTTTAGAAAAACTTATCGATCACTAAAATTAAACTTGTATTCTAATACAAATTATTTATCATAAATATAAAATATAACTTAATATTTATTATTACAAATGTTAATTATAGTGTAGTTTATATAAACTATTCAATTATTATAAAATTTATTTATATAAATTAAATACTCATTGCATAAGTTAAAATACTAGTATACATTTGAGTGCTAAAAACAATCATTCATCCAAGTGAAATAAACTCAATCCTTTTAAATAAAATCTTAGTTCAAGGTCTGTGGATGAAAAAAAATGTAGTTAATATGTCTGACTTTCTAAAGGTGATTAACTAGGTTCTTCAATAGATATTAATAACTACTATGTTTGGTACATCGAAAAGAATAGAACAAAAGTAAGTAAGTGAAAAAATAAAATAAAAACAGGGTTGTTTGGTTGAAGAAAAAAAAAATATTGAAATTGTTTGATCTGTTATTGCTAATATTATTTTTTTTACTTGTTATTATGAAAAAAATAGAAACTACCGTAATCGTTTATGATTCTCTAATTGATTAAGAGTTTAAAAACAATGGCAATTTGAAATTAGATAATATAATTTGATTATATTATTAATATAAAATGTTTTTGCGTTTTCCTTCAACATTATAGGTGGGAAAGAAAAGGTTAAGATCCACCATTTTCCTTTCACTTTTTCCAAACAGTTTCGTTTTCTTCTTTCATGTCCCTTCTTCTGCTTTCCACACAATCAAATTGACCATAATGTTTTATTTGGCAGAGAGAAAACAAAATAATTACAATACTTCAGTTGTGTTTACAATATGGCAATCCTTTTTTATCTCTATTTGAGATAAACAAATAAGTATTTTTTTTATCACTTAGTTATTTTTATTATTATTGTTATTATTGATTATAAACAAATTGAGTTGTTTAGAAGGTTACAAGTACCTCTTCCATGTTCCAAGAAAACAAATATGTAAAAACAAACAAATACCTAATTAAGTAAAGATCCAAATATTATCCAAAAATGTGAATGTGAAAACCTAGAACACAAGATCTATGATAAGAGAGTATGAATCATAGAACAAAAGGACAAGATTGACATCATAATGCTCGTAGAAGAAAATAGAATATTAAGGAAGTGCAGAGCTACCAAAAAAAAGGAGATCAACATATTTAAATACAATTGGCAAAGGTAGTTGAAGGCAAATGTTTTTTTTTTTTTTTATAATATTCACTTCAATGACATTTATGAGAAGCATGAGATGTTTGAGTTTTCTGGAAACATTATCTCAAAACATCAGGTTGTTTCCTTAGCAAACATTATCTCAAAAAATTATATTGCTTCCTTTAAACTCAATTAATGTCTAATCTCTTAATATACATTTGCATGGAAGTACAAGTTGGTTGTGTATTTGATAGTATCATTAGTCATTATATTAACCTAGTTTATGATGTTTTCACCTACACTTTGTATTAAAAAAACAAGTCTTATCACATCCTTGCACACCTCAAATATTAGAATTTACATTAATTTAAAATAATCAAAATGAAAGCGGATTTATGGATATATAACTAAGAATAAATTAATATACCAAAAATGCATAAACTAACTAGCTTAGAAAACATTAAGCAATCTTATCTTTCTTTTTCATATTATCTATTTTTTAAGAAAGAAAAAAACAAGTAAAATATCAACCATTTGTGAATATATAAACAAATGAATTTGAAATCTGAGATTTAAAATGAATAATTGAATTGATGATTATTTTATGGGTGAAACCGTCAACGAAGGTTAGGTTGCGTAACTTAATTGGAGACGATGAGCTGAGTCAAAGAGATTTAAAGTAACGCTGAATGGGCCCCACTCCCCATAACAACCATTGACCTGTTCCTTCCCCCACTTTCCCCAACTTTCATTACTCATTATTCCAACTTCACATGGGACCCTTCCCTTGACTTTTTTTCCTCCCTTTTTTCAACAAAACGAATCTAATCTTTCAACTTAGATCTCCCAATCTTATTATTCTTCTTATTACTATTATTTATATATTCCACGCACAAAATAATTCAACTCCCACATCAAATCAAATAAATAAATGCCATTTTAGAATAATCTAATTTGTTGCATAAATAAAAAAACGGATCACTATATTTCATTTCATTTCCAGACCTGTACTACTACTTCCGGTCAAATTTACACAAAAGTCCTCGTCAAATTTAGACGACTCCGTCAAAGTCCACACCGCAAAAGTTGACTTCCATGCCCACTTTTTCCGCCCTTCAACCTCGCATCCGCCGTTACCGTCACGGCCAGACGGACACTTCCGTCAAGTTTCCAACACGACGCCGTTCGTTGACTACCTCAAAGGCCGAAACCAACGCCGGTTGCGGCGGGTAACGGCAGCGCGTGATGGTGCTCACCCTCGTACGTCACTATCAGCATCTTCGGGTCATCTTGCGCGCGCTCCACGTGCTTCCTCGCCGTACACCCTCTCACGGTGCTGCACTTGTAGTACCCACTGCCAAAAACACACCAATTCTCAATAACAAAAATTTCAATTCTAGATTCCAATTGAATACCATCTTAACTACGTAAATTATTGAAGCCAAGCTTCCCAAGTTTCAATTATAATTGAAGAACTAATTAAAAATCGATTTTTTAACGGACATTGAGATCTGCATTTGACTTAACCGATTCAACAAGGTGAGAGAAGAAAGAATAGAATAATACCGAGGAAAAGGTGAGCCCTTGATCGGTTTTTGGCCGTACTTTCTCCACGAGTACTCGTCCGGTGGGATGTCGGCGATCTTGGAACTTATCGCCGGTACGCGGATCGTTTGCTTCACGCGCGATTTCCTGAGAAAAAAGAAACCAACGTCAGTGCCTCTGTTTGTGGTTTAAATTAATAATTTTTTTCAAAAGGGTGTAGAGGAAAACCTTTTCTTGGAGCAGTGGCAGGAGGGTTTGGCGGAGAGCGCGGCTTCGCGGCACTTTTTCCGGTGGGAGGAGGAGAGAGGGGGTTTGGCGGCGGAGGGAGGGAGGAAAGGGCCGATCTTGCCGTCGGAGACGCTAGCGTCGTTGGTGACGGAGGATAAAAAGGAGGAGGAGGTGGTGGTGGTGGTGGAAAGAGTGAGGGTTTCGTCTTTGTTGCAGGGCTTGGAGTTGAGAATGGTGGGTTTAACGAAATCCAAAGTAAAGCCTTGTTGGGATTGAGGTTGTGGTTGTGGTTGTGGGTCTGGTTGCGGCTGGGCCTGGGATTGGGCTTGGGCTTGGGGCGGTGCACGGCGGAAGCGGGCGTGGCCGGTGCGGTTGAGAAGGTTAATGACCTGTTTGAATTTGGAGACAGTGAAGTCGGTGATTTCGGAGCAGTCGAGGTTGTTGAGGCTAACGTTGTTGTTATTGTTTGAAGAAGAGGAATTCCCGGCGGAGGGAGAAAGGAGTCGAATGAGATGCTCCATGCTTTTCAATCCAGCGGAAGCGGCTTCTTGAATTGCTAACTGTTCCTCCATCCTGGTTCTGGGAACAAGATCGAGCATATCCACTGCCATAAAACACGAAGAATTATAGGAGAAACAAAGGAGAAGAGGTTTTGGTTTGGTTTTTGGTTTTGGTGTGGGAAGGGGAGAGAGAGGTTATAAAAGAGAGAGAGGGGTTGGAAAGTCAAACAAGTTTCGTGGATCCAAGGGCGAACATTGGTTGCAACAGAGCAAAGTACGCCACGACAAAGCAAGAGTTACTGTGAAGGTCCAAAAGAGGTGTAGGTGGTGGGTCCCACTTTCCTTCGATAAGTGGGCAACAGATAAGACACCAGAACAAAAAAATGTAAAAACCACACCACTACAAAATATCATTATGGTTAATAATCTCTATTCTCTGTATCATCTTTTTTTCTTTTCCTTTTCTTGAACTGAGTGTACGTGACAACTAAGCACTGCTTAACATTGACTTTTCTTCTCTCTCTCTCTCTTTTTCTGATAATTCATTAATAATTTTCTCATTATTTTCTACTATTTTTTTCTGATTTAATTTTAATAAAAATAAACTTACTTAATTTATAATATAAAGAATAGGTATTTCAGCAAGATAAATAATTTATTCAGATCCTGACATTGACATTGCACATGGTATCCTTTGAACCTTAATTTGATAGTATATATTGATATGAAGTTTGTCAATTTTACAACTCAAGTTTTAATATATAACTTCTATATAATCTCATTATAATAATATGAATATTAGTAAATAAAATAATTACTAACCATAACTTCTTAATAAAAATCATTAAACATGCAAGTTCTTATTTCTACTTTTCTTTTTGTGGAAAAAGTTCTTTAAACTATTCTGTAAGGGGGAAGGCAGTGTTTATAAAGACATAAACTCTTAGTTTCCTTTCTTTGCAAGTTAGACAGTCAACGCTTTTAAAGGTGCTGTAATACTTTATTTTTATTTTTTTTTTCTAACTATGCCTCTTTGTTTAAAAACGTAAACAAATATATTCTTTCAAACTTTATTTGTATAAATAAATTTATTTATTTTTATTTATTTCTAAGACAAAATTCAGTTATGGAAAAACTAAATCAACTATGTCATATAAATATCAATTTCTAAAGTAATATTTTTTATAGATTTTTCGATACAAATAATTACTATTTATATATTACAATAATTAAATTCTAATATGTAAATAATAATAATAATAGAATATACTGGTGTAAATCAACTTTAAAAATTTTTATTTATGTAATTTTTTTAAATTAAGTTTATTTGAGAAAAAAATCATACTACTTTTATTATCTTTATAAACTCAGATAATTTTCTTTTCTACATTAATTTTTTGTATTCATAAAGTTTATTTTTTTCACATAATTAGAAGTACATGATCATAAATAAAAAAAACACTTCTATATATTAAACTTCATTATATTAAAGTATAAAAATAATTAATATTATATTTAAAATAATTAAAACATTCACATTGTATTTAACTATTGCATTATATACATTATCTGTACTTAACTATTGCATCATATACATTCTCTATATAATTAATAGGGAGTTTTATAAATTTATAATAAGTTTAAATATGTTTATCTTATTTAATCATTTTTATCTTCTCAATTTTATATTTATTTTTTTCATTAAATTTAACTTGCATAAATTTAATTTATTCTTAACCTATCTTTTTGTGTAAGTTATACCAACATAAAATGCATCATTGTAAATAAGTCATGCATGTCTGGCATGATTTTAGATTTATTAAAATGAAGTAATATGAACTCGACATATGAATTCAATGTAAGAAAAGGAATCATGTTTGATGTATATAACTTTAATTAGTATTAACGGATGTTTGTATTTTTAATAAAATCATGTCGTACTCGCTCGACTTTAGTATAATCTTATTTGAACTAAACTTATGCATAAGTGTTATCAATTCATATGTTTTCATATTAAACCAAAGTCGTCACAACTCGTGCATAAAATAATTTTATTACTTATGTTAATATTAATATAGACAATTTTATATAAAAAAATTATTTATATGTTAATATTAAATTTTTATATTAAAATATTATTTACACAATTATTGAAAAGTATGACCAATAGACAATTTTATAAAAGAATATAGCAGAAATAAAATATTTTAAAAGTATAGAAATTATTATAAGAATTGTGATTAAAGATAACATTAAATTAACTTGTTAGTTTTATGTAGTTATATATTAATATTTGTTTGATTATTTTGTGTGATAGTGGGAGAAAATGAAGTTATAAATCAATAGTGCAAAATAAAAAAAATAGAAATTGGAAGTAAATTTTACTATCAACCTTGTCTACTTGCACAATTGCTTATATTATGATTTTCATTCCGATAATAGAGTATTTTTGTTGGCTTATTTAGAATTAAGTAATCCATTTTGTTATACATAGATGAGTATTTGGTGTTCCTAGGTCAAGTACGAAATTTGATCTTGTGGAAGTAATAATTTTTATAAAATTATCTATTGATCTTAATTTTTTTAATAATTGTGTAAATAATATTTTTATATTTCACAAATATTTTCACATAAACAATTAATATTAACATTTTAATATTTTTCTATATAAAATTGTATGTATTAATATTAATACAAATAATAAAATAATCTCATGTAGAAGTCGTGTAAAGGGTACATAACTTCAGTTTAATATAAAATCAACTAACTCATGTCTCCATACACAACTCGTGTGAGCATGATATGATTTTAGTCTAGTCTTATTTGAACTGGTGACTTCATTTAATTTAAAATAAAAAATAAACATTAATAAATATTAATCAAATTCATGTGAGCCAAACAAGACTTCTCCTGTAATATTAATTTCATTTCAAGTTGGCATAACTTTATTCGTGTAAAGGGTATATGATTTCGGTTTAATATAAAAAACAACAAACTCATGTCTCAGTACACGTGAGCATGATATGATTTTAGTGTAGTCTTATCTGAACTGAACTGATGACTTCATTTAATTTAAAATAAAAATAAACATTAATACATTAATCAAAGTGGTGTGAGCCAAACAAGACTTCTCCTGTCATATTGATTTCATTTCAAGCTAGCATAACTTCATTCGTGTAAAGGGTACATGATTTCAGTTTAATATAAAAACAGCTAACCTATGTCTCAATTCACAACTTGTGTGAGCATTATTTTGATTTTAGTGTAGTCTTATTTAAACTGGTGACTTCATTTAATTTAAAATAAAAAATAAACATTAATTAACATTAATCAAAGTCGTGTGAGCCAAACTTTTTCCCGTCATATTGATTTCATTTCAAGCTTGCATAACTTCATTTTTGTAAAAGGAACATGATTTCGGTTTAATATTAAAACAACTAATTCATGTCTCCATGCACAACTTGTGTCAGCATGATACGATTTTAGTGTAGTCTTATCTGAACTGACTTCATTTAATTTAACATAAAAATAAACATTAATATATTAGTCAAAGTGGTGTGAGCCAAACAAGACTTCTCCTGTCATATTGATTTCATTTCAAGTTGGCATAACTTCATTTGTGTAAAGCGTACATGATTTCAGTTTGATATAAAAACAACTGACTCATGTCTCCATGCACAACTCAGGTGAGCATGATATGATTTTAGTGTAGTCTTATCTGAACTGGTGACTTCATTTAGTTTAAAATAAAAAATAAACATTAATTAACATTAATCAAATTCATGTGAGCCAAACAAGACTTCTTCTGTCATATTAATTTCATTTCAAATTGGTATAACTTCATTCGTGTAAAGGGTATATGATTTCAATTTAATATAAAACAACTAACTCATGCTCAATACACGTGAGCATGATATGATTTTAGTGTAGTCTTATCTGAACCGATGACTTCATTTAATTTAAAATAAAATAAACATTAATACATTAATCAAAGTGGTGTGAGTCAAACAAGACTTCTCCTGTCATATTGATTTCATTTCAAGCTAGCATAACTTCATTCGTGTAAAGGGTACATGATTTCGGTTTAATATAAAAACAACTAACTCATGTCTCAATGCACAACTCATGTGAGCATGATTTTGATTTTAGTGTAGTCTTATTTAAACTGGTGACTTTATTTAATTTAAAATAAAAATAAACATTAATTAACATTAATCAAAGTCGTCTGAGCCAAACAAGACTTCTCCTGTCATATCGATTTCATTTCAAGCTAGCATAACTTCATTCGTGTAGAGGGGACATGACTTCGATTTAATATAAAAACAACTAACTTATGTCTCCATGTTTAACTCGTGTGAGCATGATATGATTTTGGTGTAGTCTTATCTGAACTGATGGCTTCATTTAATTTTAAATAAAATAAATATTAATTAATATTAATCAAAACCGTGTAAGTCAAACAAGACTTCTCCTGGCATATTGATGTCATTTCAAGTTGGCATAACTTCATTCTCATGAAATTAAAGTTTTGTCATGTATACATGACTTCTTCGTAATAAAATCATATCAACATGACATAATTTATCCATATAGATAAGTTTTTCAAATTTGTATGTTTTAATAATTTTGTTTCAAAAATTATACCATTTCAAAAAGTCTTCCTATAATTTCTGACTTATTATCCAATTTATGTAAATTGTTATTTCAACTTTCATAAATTTTGTAAAGTTTTCACACATGTTCTTCTTATATTTTAATAATTCTCTTTAAAATATGGAAAGAAAAATGATCATAGCATTAAATTATCCTATAAACATATATATTTAATATTTATCTTTTAAACAAAGAAGTGGATATAATTTTATAAATATCAATATTGGATGCTTTGTGGAGGATGAGGATAATGTTAAAAAATAATAAATATTTTTCTTATGTAAAAATGTAATATTTCATGAACTTGTTAATTTTTTTATGTAAGTTGTTACTTTTAGTGTTTTATATAGATTTAAAGAATGAATGATTTATCTAGATTGAAGAGTGAGAACGAGGAATTGAAAAAGGAAAGAAAAGAAACAAAAGAAGAGTAAAAAGTAAAGTGAAATTGATTGAATTAAGAAAAAAGAAAATGAAAAGTGAAAAAAATGAATTATTAGTTATTATATATACTAGACTTGAATTATAATATATTTTAATTATATTGCAGCATTATTTGATTTAGCAAAGTAACTTGAGTTCTTATCATAAGAATATATTTAACATTACTCTTAAATTAACTTAAGTACCTTAGTTATCTTAGTACCATTGGATATGTAAGAATATTTGATTATACTTTTAACTTCAATCACATAAATTATATTTCTTACAACCGATTGATAACCATTTTATTTGGTAGATTGTATTACAATAAGATGTATAAATTTGTGAAACCAATTATACTAAAAAAAAACCTTTTATAATTATGTAGTGGTTAAAACAAGCATGCCGATCTTATTTTAACAATTACAAAGTATTAGGATAGATAAGCATATTAAAGTGGTATAACATCACACAACACCAAAAATATCAAATTAACCAAATGGCAATAATATATGTATAGTTCTTATATTATACTACAATTATTATTTTATTGTTGAATACATATGTCTCATAAGAATTCAAACCAATAGAAAATTATTGCGCAACGATGTCATCGAAAGCTTCGTCTTTGCATCTTTTCTTTTTGTCCTTTTGTTTATGGTTGACTATGTGCTTGAGAAGCATTGGTGTAAAAGCAAACAGCAAGTTATGGGATTTTAGGTTTTGAAAATAAGCATCGATTCTAAATACGATTTTAATAAAGTTCAACTATGTAGCATTAATAATTCACTACATGAAACGACGTAAAATGGATCACTCCTTTTGATTTCTTTTGCAAGGTCAAAGGCTCAAAACCTAATTTGGCCAGCCACAAAACAACACCGTGGGAAAGAGAAACGTTGTGATGCTCTTTACTATAAAATAAAAAGTACTCAAAGCAATATCTTTTTGTCATTTCAATGCATGGAGAGTTTCAAAAGCTGGAATCAAAATAGTGACGCATTTATTTATTTATTTATTTTGAAATATGATAGTGATTCTTTTTTTATGACTGAGAAATTATTATTTGTTTATTAACTCAAGACGTAAATCTTATATAATATATTTACCTACATGAAGATTATAAAACTCAATTGATGGTTAACCAAAATGACCATATCTAGACGTGCTACAAGTTGTGTGAGAAATAAATCTAATGAGCAAAACGAAATCCTAATATTATATTTTTGTTTTCAGATGTTTGCAAAAGACTCGTTTTCACATGAATCTTACAATATTTGTGACTCTTATTAGTTCACACCTCAGTATAATCTTAATCATTTTGAATTAGTAAAAATCTAATCAAATTTCTCTCTAAAAAATAAAATAAAAAAATTCGTTACTCTAGAAACATCAAATTGACCCAATTTAAAAGAAAAATAACTAATTTTTTTAAAGATAAAATAAGAATTAAACATAAAATAAAGACTGAATCTACATTTAATATATTTATTATTTATAATTATTTAAAATAAATCTAAATAATCATAGTTAACAAAACCCTTAACATCAAAGGATTCCAAACCACACGTTAGAAGACTACAATTCGAATTATGCTCCATACACATAAATTGCATTCACTTTAAATAAAGTAAAGGATTAACGCCTTTTTATGCAACTATTGTGATTTTATTTTACACCACTATTTTAAAAAATTTTAAATTAATCTTATTTAATTTTGTTTAACTTGCTGAGAGAAAGAACACGTGATACAAAAGGAAATTATATTGACTTATTCTTTTAAAAAAATGAACTAAATTAAAAAATTCAAAACAAGAATACAAAACTGAAAAAAGTTATCTTAAACTATTGAAAAAAAAGTAAAAGGGATATAATAATGGTGGTGGGAAACATAGTTTGAGGTTTTTGTGATAGGGCAGAACAGGTGAGGCAAAGTTGAATTGAATTAGACACGAGGAAGGTTCGGTTTTGACATTTATTATGATGCTGTTTTTTTTCTAACATTGACATTAGTAATGTGTTCAACGTTTTAGCGCAACTACTACGCAAGCTCACCACATCCACACAAAAGTAATAAAAGCATTTGAAGATGGTTACAGTAGCAATGGGTGAGTGTCCGAGGAGTCCACGAAGATCCAACGGTGGTGGTGCGGTGGCTGAGGTAGTTGACCTAAGATTAGGTTTGAATAATGGGAAAGCACATGGTGGCCAATTGGAGATTATTGGGTCAAAGCCAGCAGAATACAGTAAGAGAGAAGAAGGTGGTCACAGAGTGGTTTTGTGGCTCATGGCTATCTCAAACCACTTCATATTCAACCCTCCTAGTTGGGTCTAGCTCAGCAAATTCTAAACTCCTCTTCACGTTTTTCTTTTTTTAATTCTGTGTTGGTTGACTTGTACTAAAACTAGTTGAAGATAAACCACATGGGAACTAGTTGAAGAGGAAAAGAAAAATGGTAAGTAGAAAAAGTCAATGGGAATCAAATGTTCCATTTATCTCAACTACTTCTAGAAGTAAAGCTAGAATTTGCATGGTTTGAGAGTGTCTCTAGCATTTGCACTATTTTGCTTTTAAACATATACAATACATACATATTTCATATATTCAAATAAACATAAATATTCAAAAATTGGTTTTACTAAAAAACTATTATATACAATATTAAACAAAGAACTCGAAAATAAAACTTCCAAAACATATCTAAACTAGTTATGTGGTTGCTTTGAAGTAGACCATCCTTTGTTCATATGTTATAATAGATAATTTTAAGTTAAAATAAGAATAAAAATAAAATAAAAATGATTCATCAACTTATATTTTTAAATTAATTTTTTTAATAAAAAGCTTTAAACTTTCACACAGCATTCTGCTTAAAAAAACAAGATAGAACTATAGAGATTATGAATTGGAAATTATAGAGAGAGAGATCCTCTAGATTTTAAGATATGTGTGAATTCTTTGTCAATTATACATCACCTACACAATTTAACAACCACATTCACCGAAACTTTTGAGTGCACAAATCTTCAAAGCCAACTGGATGTGAAAATAGAATTTTAAATTTACAATCTCATAAAAAAAGTATACAATTAGTTCAAAAGATAGTCTTGCCAATAGTTCACACAAGACAAAGTTATTAAAAAACTTCAATTGGTGATCGATTCGGTAAGAAACCAAGTCAATGGTAGGACCTATTGGTCATCTAGTTGAATCGCATGAACTATAGTAATACTTCTATAAACAATTATACAAAGTATAAATATTAAATTTGTTAACATTACACCAATTGATGGATCTTTAAAGTGTGCGAGACTTGGGATTGAACAATCACTGATATTTTACTATTTTATACTAAATAAACTTCCGACAGGAGTCGAGTTTAGGAAGGAGACATGATATACTTGAGTTTGTATGGCTGTCCTAAAAAAAAAAATCTTGAGTTTGCGACAAGATTTAATTAACAGACCCAAGTTTAGCAGTTAAGTAAGAAATTTGGCCAGGTCAAATTGAGTCAATAATATTATATAACTATCTTCTTATCGTAAATTAATTAATTAATTATACATATAAACTATCAGGGCCATACGATGATTATAAACAATATTGAAGATATCAAATTAAATAAAAAAATAAGTTAAAATTAAAAGAGAATTGTATACAAAATTAGGAGATGAAAGTGATTTGACATTTTCAAAGTCTTTTATGTTCCTCTTCCTTAAGAAACATTATAAGATGAATTAGCATTTGAATCTTAAGAATTAGGATAAAACTCTAGAATAGTTATTACTCTGTATCAAAATAAATTTTCTAATTCTTATATTGTCAAAAGTTTTTATACAAAGGGAGATGATTATATATACCCCCTCAAGACCAACCTCGGTTAAGAATTTACAAAAAAGAAAAAGGAGGACATTAAATTCAAATTTAAATCTCAGATCTAAATCAAAAGTTAAAATTAACTTCATTTATTTGATCCTTGTATTACATTTCTCATATTGTATCCTTGTTTGGCTCATTTTTTTTCCTTTCCTGAAAATAACATAGATGATTATTAGCCTCTTGCTTGCACTCATTTATCCTATTTCCTTTTAGGTTTCAAAGATCCAAATATAACCTCAACCCGAAATTATTATTTGCACCTATTTAGAAAAAAATTACAAGTTCTACATTTTATGGGTGTGATAAATATAAAATAAAAGTAATTATTTTTTTTTGAGGAAAAACATATATTCTCTTGTCATGTTGCAAATTATTTTTCTTGAATTTATGTTTTCTTTTTCTTTTTCTTTATCTTCATTCCTGCACTTATCATCTTTTCTTTTTAGAGAGAATTCTTTCATAAATTTCTAAAATCTAGATAAAAAAATAAAGAGTAAGACCACTTATATTAAATATATGTAACAAACTAACATTCTAATTATGTGATAAATCTAACTCATTACTATTGATTCTCTTTAGGACTTAGAAAAGTATATCATTCCTAGTTGAAGTTTGAATTTTCTTTGAAAGGAAAATATTTCCTTTCTCAAATGAAGTGAAACATAATCTCCCAATTTAAATGTAAGCTCCTTTCTTACTTGATTGATATGCTTATCATATCAATTAGCCTTCTTCTTAGTATGTACTTTGATTTTGATTTTGGTATGCATTTTCTTAATAAACTAGGATTTTTCAAAATCCATCAATGCATAACATAGAGTAATTGTTTGGAAGAGGTATACAATCAAGAAGTCTTAATAAACTAAATTCATATATAACCTCATAGAAAGAAATTATGGTTTTGACTAATTGTATATGATAAAGTTTTCATCATTCTTTTGGATTTTCAAATATCATGCATACTAATAGTCGAGACAAAGTTTTGCTAATCATTTTTATTTGACCAGAAATAACAAATAATAGAAAAAAATCTAATTCCAAATTTTTTCCATAATATTCTCCAAAAGTACTTCGAATCTTTGAATAATTATATGTTTTCGAGAAGTTAATATCTACTATTTCCTTAAAGAAAATATTTGCAATATAAAATAGGCATGGAATGAAATGACTTATTCTTAGAGTAAATAAATTTAATATTTTATTTTGCTACAATACTATCCCATTAAGAAAGTATGAAGTAACTTATTGTATATAGGGTGGAGGTGCTTGACATATTCTTGAACGCGGACAATGAAAATAGGGTTTGTCCGCGTGGTGGAAAAGAAATGAAAGGGTCAAAGTAAACAGAGTGTTTGGGAAGGGGTTTACCCTAAGTTCAACAGTGGCATAGCAAGGCTCAACACTTTTTAGTCAGATCCAGTTTCCAATCCAATTCCACTTTCTATTTTATATTATAAAAAAAAAAAAACAGAACCAATAAAATCAAATAAATATATCGACTGAGACAAAAATGTATTTTAATATCTTAAAATAAATAATTCATTAATAAAGAAGTACATTTTATTGCATTATTAAATTTGGTGAATATATTATTTTTAATAAATAACATAAATAACATATTATGAATTAAATTTATTTAAAATATAAAAAATAATGTATTTATTGTATGTGTGAAATTAATAAATATCATATTGTTGTATATTTAAGTTTTCGATTTTCAAGTATGTTTTGTAAACCAATTAACTTTAGAAATAATTAATTTTGTATTGTATTTAAATATATGTTGCATTTTAAATTTTTTGAATATATTGCATCAAAAAACATATGTTTAATGTATGGATTTATTTATTAATTAGAAATAATTATTATGACCCAGTAATATATTTTTTCTTCTTTAGATATAGATTTGCATAAAAATTTATATATTAATAGATTATATTTAATAATATTATTTAATTAACTACACATTATATTTAATAAATAATAAAATCGATTAATTATACAAAAAAGTGACTATTCAACAATATAAAATATTGTCTTTATGAAATATAATATAAAGCCAAATCAATGTGCACATTTAAATATTTGTTTTATGTAGTTTATAATCATAGTATATTTATTAAAGTTGATTAAATATAAGATATATTTTATTAAATTTATATTTTATGATTTTTTTGTTCAAATTCAAAAAGGTCACTTAGGTTATCTATTTGATACTAGAGTAGAGTTGTTCTCATTCAATTCAAATGTATGCTGCACCTGTTTTACTTTTTGTACATTGTGAGGAACCTTCTTTGTCTTTGGTCAATATCATACTACTGGTTTTGGAGAGCTTCTTCCTCCACTTCTATCATATCTTCCAGCACCTCCATAGCATATATAGCAAATATGAAAAATCAAATTCATTTCTAAAATTTAATTTAAAATCTAAAACTATCCTTCACCCCCCTTTCACCTCAATCAAAATCCTGCATCTTCTCTATTTACATTTTTACATTTTGAGACTGCCACCTTCGACCCCCACATCACACAACGAATGCACCCACTGCACTTACTATGCCAAAAAATTTATTTTAATTTGAAGGACATTTTTGTTTTTTTCTTAAGGTTAAACTTGTAATTACAAGAAATATGGAGGTGGAGAATGATATCATGGAGGTGGAGGATGAAGCTCTCTTGGTTTTGTTCTATCGAATTAGGGCCTGTTTCTTTTTACACCCCCACCAAAATCATCTGCACCACTATTAGTTTTGTAGGGTATACAAGATTAAATTCCTAAACAGGTTACAGCAAGGGTCAAAGTAATCTAATATTCAATGTCAAGGTCTGTTTGACTTCTTTCTTTTTTATTTTTTTTTTTGTTTTAAAGATTGTTTTCTAAAATTATTTCTCAATATTCAGTTTCTCATTCAAAATCTCATAGTCTTTCAGAATTGTTTCTAAATATGCTTTATAAATCAAAGAAACAGTTGAGATGCTTTCCATCTTGTTCTCTTGTTTTCTTCAGTGTTTATATATATATAGCACAGCCTAAGTGTGTGTTTTTTATTTATAAATTTATGTATACTAAAAATATTATTAATAATAAGAAATGCATTAAAATCATCAATAGAAGATCTAAAAGGATTTTACATTTTGCATGGTTGCGTTACCTGTAACAATAATTTACAATGTAGTTCTTGGACTTTAATATTAATAACAAGTTTCCCACTCATATAGGATGGATGGCATGCATTGTTAGATTTCATATGTAAAATAATATATCTTTTAAGTAAATTGTATTAATTAACGCCTTCTGTTTGCCTCAAATTATGCTCATTATCTCTATGCTTGTTCACATTACTTTGAACTTTCTTATTGAAGCATTGTTAATTAACGGTTTTATTTTAAGGAGTTATGCACTGGTGTAAAGTATATTTCTTTCTTTTAATTAGATAATATATGTCTTTAATATGCCTAATTTAAATAAAAATTTATTTTATGTTAATTGATCATGTGACAAAAAAATCATTTTATGTCGGTTGTAATCATTAATAGATATAGAAAAGTAGATTTTTTATGTACATTACCCTCTTGATCGATTAATAAAAATTTTAAAATAGTTTGACTTTTTACATTAATAAAGGCAAAAACAGTCGTAAAATATATTTTTTTTAATCAATGCTTACCTTATATAACATGATATATATATATATATATATATATATATATATATATATATATATATATATATTTTAAATATTTTCGCACAAATCCTAAACCTATCACGTAGTAAATAATTTTCCGGGAGACGATTTTGAACAATAATAATAACTAATGTACCACCAAACTATCTAAAGTATTTAAAACTAAATATTTTGAATAAGATAAGTTTTCCATGTTATTTTATTTACAACATTTCAGCTTCAGACAATAGAGTTGAATCCTGAAATAATTGAAACATATACACTGTTTATGGTCAATTGTACTAAAAGAATACTAAACTTATTTTAATATATTATTTTAATCAAAGAGTTAATATTATCTATAATAATAGTCCTCATCTAGTACATGTATTAGCTACATTTAAATGAATCTTCTTCCTTATTATATTAAAATGAGAAACAATTCATGAAATTTTTTAAAAGTTTATAAAGTCATTAATGTATGCATTAAAAAAACACTAACTTAAAAAAAAAATATACTGTGATGGTCTTGATCTTGTTCCCTCCTTTCACCTAATATGTTTGCATCACACATAATGAAATACAAATGTAAATTCATAATATAGTTTAGAATACAATGTGATTACAAGCAATTTAAAACTTATTGTATAATAAGTTTTTAATTTCTTTGATTGGCAGTGTACTTTCCAAATACAATAACAATAAACTGTAAATAAAACTTACATGCAATATAAAAATAACTAGTTAGTAATATATGCATGATAATTATAAAATAAGAAATTATTGAAAACTAACCATTTATTTATAGGGAGCTACATATTTTTGTTAATTATTTTGTAATTATAATTTTCGCTACTATATATTTTTAGTTGATATTTCAATTATTAAATGTCTTCGCGACTTATTAAAACTTTTAGTAACTAAAAAAGTAGTTGATTAAATACATAATTTTTTAAGGATTATGTTTTGATTTAAAGTCAAATTAAGCGTGTTTGAAAAGATTAGAGTTGTTCAAATATTTCTTTTAATTGTTAACATTCATGTACAAAATATCTTATATTAAAAAAAACAAGAACAATCATTATTTGATTTTAAAAATATTAGTAATAATTGTCAAAAAATAATGTTAATTATATGACTATACTCTAAGTTGGCATTAAAATAAAATAAAAAAAACTAATAAAATTAGATATTATATATATATATGATCAATAAGTGAAGAAGATATTAATCTAATGTACTTTTATTATTAAACATAACATAAATTCAGTCTAATTTAACCTATTTTTTATATTTATTAAAGTTTAGGTTGATCTTAATAAAGTTTTATTTGAAACACAATTTTAACCTTTAAGAAAAATAAAAAAAAATTAATAGATGTTTTCAGTTTTGTGATAAAATATTATTTTTTATTCTTAATTTAGTTCAAAATAATAACATTAATGTTTACATCTGTAATAAATGAATGAAATGCATTCATGGGTAAAGTGAATTTATTTTTAATAAATTAGTTAAATAGGGCATATTTGTTGTTATTCTTAATTTACGTGAAAAAAAATATAATCTGCAATTATCTAGTAACTGATGAAGTATTCCAGAAACAATGTAATGTTACCTTTTAATTGAAATTGGTAAAATTAAATTCTGTTACGTGACTTCTTTTAATAGTAAAATATAGTTATAGTTATTTTTATTTGAATAATAAAGAGGGTCAGTAACATACAGAAAGTGTTCAAGTATGTATTGAGTTTTCTGCATATGGTTGAAATCTGTGGGGATTCCAACTCATAGTGGCTATGCATGGCAAATTGACAAAACATAAATCTAAAACTAATTCTAAAAGTTGATTCTAAAATTGAATGACAGTTAAATTCCTCTTTCTCATGACAGGGAATTAAGCCTGAGAAGCATATCAGCAAATTCAAAAGAAACATATGGGAATGTCATACACATCAAAATCACTTACCAGACAAGAACTTCTTCTTTAACAAGCCTGTTATTTGATCCCTGCAAACCGTATTACCATACATGAGGAATTTAATAATCTTTCAAATCAAGAGGGTCTTTCTCAAAGCAATGTTAATGCCTAGAGAAGAATCCGAGTTCACCACCACCTGCTCGAATCCATGGTTTCAATTAAGCCAAAGCTATACCATGACATACCGAATAACAGCTAAACTTGGGGACAAAATAATACAATAAAAGCACCTTCCACATTCAATTTCACCTACCCAACAGATGAATAACTCCAATGCTTATTACAGAAGGTAATATATCAAACGTTTCTGCATATATTTCTGCCATATGTCCCCATAAATAACGTATGGATCTGTTACTTGTTGCTAAGGATGCGAGTTTATTACTTTAATGAAGAAGTAGAGAGACAAGTAATTTGGAAAATCATGCAACTATTGAAGTTGTCGAGATTCTGTTCACACAGCACTACAAAAAATGAAAATCAATACATGAGTACAGTATCCAATAATGAGACGTAATTAACTATTTTGTTAATTTCTGCTTTAAGAAGACACGTAAATAAGGAGAAGACCATAATGGAATATTTCAGTATTTTCAACTCCTTTGCCACCCTTCATTTGTGTTACATATATTTTCTTTACAGATTAAACACACCACAAAATTCACAACCTCTTTTGTTTCGTCTCACCCTTATTTTGCATCAACAATGATCAAAGGCAAAGACGTGTATGATGTAGTGGCAGGTATTGTGCCCCTCTACGTGCCTTTGTTCTTAGCATATGCCTCTGTCCGGTGGTGGAAGATCTTCACTCCAGAACAGTGCTCTGGTATAAGCCGTTTTGTGTCGGTTTTTGCAGTGCCCTTCCTCGCCTTCAATTTCATATCCGGCAATGACCCTTACACCATGAACTTCAGGTTCTTAGCCGCCGACTCTCTTCAAAAGGTTGTGATTTTGGTTGCACTCGTTCTGTGGAACACTTTCACAAAGTGGGGTAGCCTTAACTGGACCATCACACTCTTCTCACTCTCCACTCTTCCCAACACACTCATCATGGGGGTTCCTCTTCTCAAAGCCATGTA
>Ga0099824_1002361_pt1 | contig 27543 bp, 15 predicted proteins | sample SiratrowhiteBW_FD_76837 | JGI IMG/M metagenome (GOLD analysis project Ga0099824, IMG submission 76837) | Root nodule microbial communities of legume samples collected from California, USA - Siratro white BW | ecosystem: Host-associated > Plants > Roots > Nodule | place: USA: California...
GAATAACTAATATGGTTTGCTCTTTTTGCGTGTATTGATTATATTATAAAATTTTATTTTCACTAGCTTACCCTTGCTTTTCTTGTTGTTTTGTAAACTGCGATGATTATACTATGTACATGAACAGATATAAATGCAGATGCAAGAGTATCTGGAAGAGTGTAGACTTTATTTTGGAAATTTGATTCTTTTTGTTGGATTCACTATATGTTAAACAATATACATTTTTGGGATGTTACAGATACTACTATCTTATTTCAATACAAATAATTGTTTGATATATTAACATTTGATTTGATTATTTATTCATTTATTATATCATGTTTATTATTATAAAGTATAAAGTATAACATAAGAAAATAATTATTCTTTCTTTTCATTTTAATTTTATTATTATTTTTTTTTGTCTACTAAAATAGTTATATCATTCTATTATTGCCACTAAAATTATAATAGCCGTATTTATTGTTGTATCTATTGTCATTATTATCGTTAATATAACTAAACATATTTCAAAACTTTATTTTTTATATATGTCAATTTATCTGTACCAAAAAAATAATTTAATTTTCAACATTTTTATAGTCTCTTTAGATTTTGAAATGACAATAAAAATCAATAAGATTACGAAAAAAAGCTTATAGAAAGAGTGTGAGATTTTAAAAATTTGAAAGTTATAGTAAAATTCTTGTTTACAGATTTTTCATATAATTTTATAATTCTCTTATATTTATTGGATATATAGTCATAATTATTACGCTGAGAGGTTAAATACTCACATACTCTCTTTTTTTTCTTTTTTCTTTTTTCTTTTTTTTTTACTTTTTATTTTCTCTTTGTGCCGGATATAGTTTATATTCCTCTCCATCCTTCTCTCAGTTTCTTATTTAATTTTTCTTCTATTTTCAAATCAACTTCAATCATATAGTGACTAAAGTGTTCAAAGATAATTTATGTTATCAGATTTCATTTTAGAGTAAGTGTTTTTTTTTTAAAATATCTTAATTCTTTTTTTTCTTTTTACTAGTATTTGAACTCTTTATTTATTTGGTTACTTGAGTAAAATAATCATCTCAACTATTTTAATTATTGACTGAAATTTGGTATTGTTGGGTTAAATTGCTTTAGGTCTATAGGATTTTGGAGAATTTATGATTTTTTTGTAGTTATTACTTAGAATGTAAGCAAGTATGGATTTTTTTTAAAATTAACAATGGCTTGAAAGGAACAAATTAAGTATTATTAGTTAAATTGGACAAATTATGTTTCTCATAAGTATACAATTTTTTCCATATTATATATGAGTACACATATTATTTATAGTTAACCTTTTTTAACATTCTCCTAAAACTAAGACCATTAAAGATACTAAAAAAAACATTCTTGAAAAGAACATAACTAAAGTTTGCAAAGTCATAACTTTATATAATAAAAAATTACAAAGGTTTTCTCACAATACTAGACACTTTTTTTCAACATTCATTTCCTTATTTTTATACAGGCTTTGAAATATTTGAAATATGATAGTTGAGTCTTGAACTACTAATCTTTGATTTAGTGAAATGCAAATCTTTATCTTTATTATTGTAGATGTTTGAAAATAGTTATGATCTAACTGACACCAATGTTTTTGTACCAACCTATGTTTTTAAAAACATTTCAAACATATATGAGATACATGACAATATATGAGATATATGACCATTAAAGTAGTTAACTCAACAATATATGCATATAGCATTTCCTTAATAAAAAAATGATCCATTCAACATTAAATTCATTTAAAATAAATATTTATATTCGTTAAAACAAATCTTTATTGAAAATATTTTAAGTATTAAAGACCATTACAATCATAATTTTAAGTTAAATTTTGGATAGAACTTTGTAGGAGAACATAGACCATTTATTGGTTAGCTCATAGAAAATAGTATGAACTTCTACTATTTTAACTTTTATCTACATATGAAAACACTTTATTAGTATATATAATTTCTTATAATGTTAGTTATCATCAAAATCTCATAGACAATTATATAATAAGATCGTCTAGCGGAGCCTTTGACCATTTGGAGGTAAGTGTCTCAACAAAGAGATATATATCTTTTGGGTATGTCATGTACCTAATAATAAGATTAACAAAATACATTATATTTGACCTTGTGACAAGTTAAAATACATCAAACTACCCACAATCTACCGGAAGATTATGTTGTTCACCCATGATATCTGTTAAGCTTCATGTCATACTCATCAGAATGCTAATAGGATTACAATCCTTCATATAAACTAAAATTTCTCTTACATAGTTATTTTGTGAAGCAAAAATTCCATTAGTTGATTGTACTATTTCTAAACCAAGAAAATAATGCAACTTACCAATATTAGACATATCAAATGTTATCATCACAAATATTTTGAAAATTTAAAATATAATACTATCATTCATAATAATATATAAAACCTACATATAGTCATGAATCAATGTCTTTCATTCATCACCAAATTTAACAAATCAGGTAAACTCATAAGATTTCTTGAAACCTCCTTTTAAAAAATATGTATTTATATGATTTTACCAAACTTCTGAAACTTGTTTTAACTCATATAGTCAAACACCTTATGATCACTTTCTTGCATCATACCACCAATAAGTCAAATAATAAATACATATTCTTGTATATTATCATGAAAATTCATCATTCCCATATGCCTCTATCTTAAATAGAATATTAGTGGAGACATTTATGCTGCTAAAGTTGACAATAAACTTTATAGTTTATCAAGAGAAAGATCATCAAGGTCTTTGTATTCTTCTATGACACATATGACATATTCAAATTTTGTAAAAAAAATAAGAATATTTTATTGAGAATAATTTATTCATTTTTATTTTCATGTATATGCAATATTGTTAACCATTGTCACGAGAGAAATCACCTCATCAATTCTCTCATCTTAGTTGAGTTATTTCAAACTTAACACATTAAGTTTTGAAGGTGTTGTCTATTTATTTTTGAAAACCTTTTATACTTCTCTTTCATTTTAAATGTATTTGAAAGTTCTTTTAATTAGAATGACGTTCAAGATAAATTGATAACTTTAAATAAATAGTTTAACTTTAAAGTTTTTTCGACTTTATTGTTTTCAATTCCATTTTTTATGCACATGCCACTACTGTTCGAAGTTCAAAAATTCTTACTGAAACACTTGTCAATATTTTTAAATCTTTAAAAATTCAACAATTATAATAATCATTAAAACTGAAAAAAATGCAAATTCGTCTAAGTGACGTAGTATGAAAGTTAAAGTCTCTAAATATGACGCTAAGTTACCACAAATAACTACGAATAATAATTGAAAAAATATTATTTGATTAAACTACCAATTCTATTAAATAGGCGTAGTATTTTAGAAAAATAAAATTTAAAATAAATCTTACTCTAAAATTAAATAACAATAAATTGTCTTAATAATCGTTCCTAAAATTAAAACTATTAAATTTATCCCCCTGCTAATAATTTGTTTCCAATGCCATGATATATCTAAAATTTTCTAAATGGATCCACTCAAACCATTGAATTATATACTTTGCATTTAAATAAATATATATACATATATATATACATATATACACATATACACACACACATATATATATATATATATATATATATATATATATATATATATATATAATATCTCGGTAATCTTTTTAATGCAACTCTCATTGACGTGCATGTATAATTTTATTGATATAGAAATTAAAATAATGAAGTCCTTCTAAAACATAGGTATGCTTTACTCCACATCAGTAATCTTGCGTGCTGGAGCAGTTGGTTGCGAGGGGTGTCATGGAATAATAATTTAGTAGGGGCGGCCCATATTTTAAACAGCTCCAATAAGAATAAGTTTAGTCCCAAAAATAATTTTTATTTTCAAATTTGTGTACATAAGTCTACAGATAATCAAATGGATTGTGGACCCAAATAGTAATTGAAAAAACATTGAGAAATCAGTCAATTTAAAATAAATTTATTTATTTTTTCTTTCATGTATTAAGATAAAATTATGACATAATACATTTCTTAATTTAGCCAAACCCTTCCATTATGACACAATTAATCTTGATCCATCAATCGCGTGGCGCATATTGAGGATTATTATTATTAGCAAGGATTGCGGTTAACGACCATTTGACGGTTACTTCTATACTGTTACAGATCGTTAAGAAAAAAAAAAGAGTTTTCTTTTAAAAATCATATTTTCTTACTTTTATTTCTGCCACAATAAGGATTTTCTATCTAATATGACTTCAAACAAATATTTATATGAATTTTGATTATATTCATAATTTTGTTTAAACTTTTATGATATTTATACTGATTATTCACTAATTTTTATTAATAATTAATATTTCTATAAGAAATTGACTTCTTAATTTTTAATGGAGTCTCTTTTTAGTTACATCTTTCTGTTCATCGTTATTATAAATTTAATTTTTAATATAAAATTTGTTTCTTGCCTCTCGTCACACTCAAACATATTTTTCCCTATTAGGCTATACATTTAATTTCCAATTTAAAATGTATGTATCTTATATTTCCAATTAATAGAAGATATTTTTTTGTTTTTTTAATTTGTAACAGTAATAAAGGATAAATGCGTCGCATTTGACTTTGTATATTTTCTTTCTTTTGTCTAACTAAAATATATTTTTATATTTTGTATAAAACATTTATTTAAAAAAATAACTTATTTTCTTATTTTATTGGGAAGCACATACTACTTTTATCTTTATTTCTTAAATTTAAATGTTTGCAACTAATAATTATAATTTCCATGTGCTTTAATACGAAGTTTATAAACGATCAAATCATTTAGTACTGACTACTATTTTGTAATTTTCTTAAAGTTTAAGAATGTTATGGAATAATAATAAGTTTTTTTAAAGTTTAAAGTTTTTATTCCAAATCATGTTATACTTGGTACTTTGTTTGATGAAGATGATTTTGACTTAGGTAGCTAAATAATGAATTGTAAAAGGGGCCGACAGCTCACATGGCTATGGCTGTGTTGAGCCTCTATCAACGCAGAATGTCCGCTCCAAATTTTCCATCTCATTAAAAAACTGAAAGGTCAAAATAAGTTGTGAGGTGACCAAAAAAAAATTATGCAAATAAATAATAAGCAGCCTCAAAGGAATCAAACCATGATTTTAGGTAAGGAATTAATCCATTGAAAGGTATATATACAAAGATCTCACTACAAAAATTTGACTAATTATATGATGCTTTAAGTTCCGTGTTATACTTTATGATATTAAAATCGTTTATCAAGGTTTTTTCACTAATTTTTTTCGTAAGCTTCCTTTTAAGAGAAATGGATAAAAATAAAAACATTTTTCATAAGTTAATTACAAACTAATTTATAGAAACATTTTTATATATAACATTGATGGCTTTAAATTCTTTTGGTATTTATTTTGATAATAAAGCTTTCGAAATTATATATAAGTGCATCTAAGTATAAGTCTATGTCTTATTTTATAAAAATGAAAAACTTAAATAATATGTAAATACATCTATTTTCTTAAAGTTTTGTGTTACAAGTAACACTAATCTCTTTCTGGATCTGACTCAAATCTCATTATGTTTAAATCTTTTTAGTATTTTTTTTTTTATATGGAAAACATTTTTCATAGAGATTTTGGTAAGTTTGTCTCATTAAATATATGAACAATTGTAATCTATGAGGTGTTTATTTAAAAAATATTTTTGTCCAAGTAGGTGTATTAATATGGAATAAACTCTCACTTAGGCTTCGTTTGGATTGAAGAATGAATTTGAGGGAGTGGATTTGAGATGAAAATATGTAAAAAGTTTTATTGTTTGGATTAAGCAAGAGATGGTAAGAAAAGAAAATAAAGTTTATAAAAGTATATAAATGATGTAATAGGTATAATTGATAAAAATAATTCTTTTAATACATAAAATTATAGTTAAAATTAATTTAATATTAAATTAATATTATTATTTTTCAGTTTTTATTTTATTATTATTACTTTATTATTTGAGTTATTATAATTATTATTTATAATTTTATCATTATTTTTAGTTTTTAATGTTAATATTATTATTAAGAAAAATACAAAACAAAACAAAAGATTGACTCCTATTGGAGAAAAATACAAGTGGCATCAGCTAATTAAGAAGATTTATCTCCCTCATTCTTTTCCTCTCTATCAAATGGAGGTTAAGACAAGGATAATAAATATCTCGCAACATAAAAATAGAACAAATAATCAGTTTGTTCTAAAATGTAACATATCGTCAATTTAATTACTAAAAAACAAAAAAAAATATAATTTAGATTTTGATCATGTATATAAGAACTAGTTTTACCGGTTTTAGAAGATATTATTTCGAATAATAAATATGAAAAGTCTAGTTGTATTTAATAAAAAATACATAATAAATTAGAATTTTAATTATTAAGTTATCTATTTTCTAAAAACTTATCATTTTTCTTTAATTCTCATGTTTCTCTAGCTTTCTAAAGGACATATTTATCCTTTTTCATAATCAATTTCCAATATCTAGACAGCGACTAAGTATGTATCATACACAACTGATCACAACTTGGTGTCCTCGCTCCCCCTGTTTCTATTTTGGGTTTCACATATTTAATTAGTTAAGAAAATTGTTATATCAACTAGTTGAAGTTTTTTTATCAATTTTTTATTTATCAGGTGAAGTTTACTAGGTCTCTATGAAGGTTTTCATTGTCATTTTATATGTTATGTTGTCTTATATTGTTATTACTTTGAAAGTAAACACTTAATATAGTCTTTGTATTTATGAAATTAAAGTATCATAACGCTTGTTTATTGAATTTGAGCATTTTGCTTACTGGGGATTTTGTTTGGTGATAAACTGTTTAAATTTAGTGAAACAATTTTGTATTGTTTTTAATGTTAAGAATGTATATTTTGAATGAATTGGTTAATAGGCAAAATGTGATAGAATTTAGTTAGTATATGAATTTAGTTATATAAATTTATTGTTTAATGTTTATTTATATATTGCTTAAGTGTCGTCTTATTCAATTGAGGGGGAAATTAATATTTTTTTTTATAGTTTTTATTGATTAAGTAACAAGTGATAGTTCAAATGATTAAGAGTTAGTAATTTAAAAATAGTTTTTGAAAGTTTGTGACATGAATAAGAAGTTATGTTGTTGAAATGTTAATTTGAACATTTAAACAAAAAAGAATCGGTGTTGATTTTCTTTTATTATAGACATAATATTTTAACATTAGTTTTATTGTTTAGGAGATATGAATTATCACTCATATATTACACTCATAATTCAAATAAAAAAGATACATAATTTGATTATTTTATGAAAGAATAATACCGTGATAAGAAAACTCTACTATATATTATTTTAAAATAATTGTTTATTATTGATTGATTTAATATGAGTATTTATTTATTTTGTTGTTAATATTTTTATAAGTGGTTTAAATACATCATGAATGGATTAAGATTATATATAATATATGACATGAGATTTTAGTAGTGGTTGGAAAAGTATTGCTAGGTGAGTTGTTCATGGTGAGTAACAAGTTAAATGATTCAATGAGATATTTAGGTTCTACTAATACATTAAGGTAGACAAATATACAAGGCGATGAGAGTCTATGGAAGATTATAATATTTCATTGAGAATAATAGACATAAATATTTCATAAGATATGTATGACCTTATTGTAAGAGGATACATAGATATGCTAAAATAGTTATACTATAAAATGATCATGAGTTCGATTATCAATTATTATATAATGTGTAATATATGAATCAAATTACAATCAAATCATAATATTTGAATTGTTATATACAAAAATTATAATTTAACTATTAGTTATAACTTTTAACTTAATAAACATTCAATCTAAATTATTTCGAAAATAAATAATATATATATATATATATATATATATATATATATATATATATATATATATATATAATGTATGTGTTGATGTAATGATATGAATAATCTTAAATAAATTTAATGTGTAAATATATATTAATATTATTTCTTATGTGTTATAACTTGAATTAAAAACTTCTTCTTATTTTATTCACGATTTTATTGTGATTGTGTTTTTTTACACTGGAGAAGATGATTATAGAAAACAAGTATTAAAAGAAGCATGTTGAAGTTATATTTGTGTTTTCTTACATATTTGAATGTGTATTTTAAATATGTGATTCGAAAAATAATATATAATTATATATTTATATTTTACTTAAAACTATATATCTTGGGATGTTAGAGTGTTAAAAATATATCTTGGGGCGTTATAATTAATTGATCTATGAACTTATTGTGTATTTTTAGTTATAATTTTATTTTTCTTTTCTTTTTTACTGCTATTTTTTACGAGATCTTTGATTTTGAAACCTGCTTGAACATAACTAGTAAATTGAAATATGTGCTTAAATTTCTGCTGCAACCAAAAAAATAACTTGTTTCCGTCAAACATTACACTAACATATTTGACATTACTTATTGACATTGAGTTAAAAACAAAATTCACCTAAAATTCAAATTAACTTGAGATATAATAAGTTACTGTTTTTTCCTAACTCCAATCAATTTCAATTCAATTCAATTTTGTAATTGAAATCCAAACATACATCAAATTTTCAAAACCTAACTTATCCAAAAACTTTCACAATTAGATTTGAGCAAAAATTTAAAGCAATCGATTTTGGTCATTTTGACTCCAAAACCGACAGATGAATAAGTGCATGAAAGGTACATCCATATCACATAATTTGTCAACTTTATTTCGCCTATATGATTATGATGATTTTTTCACACGAGTGTGACTTATTTACAATTTATGAACCATGCAAAAGAAATATATGTAATAATAAAACATTTTTACTGTTTGTTAATACATAAAATCTTATGGCTCAAAACTTTTTTTTTGGGAAATTACACTATTCTCTCTTTAAAGTTGAAATATTATATTATGGTTTTTAATTTTGCCTTGAAATATTGTTAATAAAATATATTATTCCCTTAGATACAATTTTACGGTGTTCTCCCATTGAACACTGTTTTCCCTAACAAAAGCAATATATTACATTTTCCCCTTATACACACATACGTACATATAATATAGTAATCTATATTTTTTTTGTATTACTTTTTTTTTAAAACATGATTAATATATTTAATTGTATATATTTTAAAGAAATTTATAAAAATACACATTTTTCATACTAAAATGTATATTAAATACATACACCGGTACCTATTGATTTATATCTTTAATTATTATTTTAAATAAATTTTCATGAATTGAATAAATTTAATAATATATTTTAATTTTTTTATTATTTATAACAAATAAAAAAATAAAATATCATATATGTATATACAAGTAAAACGGAATTAAACACTATTAAGTTAATATTTAATTAATGTAGTATCTATATAAATATATAAATATATAAATATATAAATACATTGGTATTTTTATATTTATTAAATTTAAACTTAGAGAAAGCTGAGCAACTTATTCAACCCTGAATTTAATATTTGTTTCTTCAATTTTTGTAGAATTTTAATTTTAGTTTCTAATAAAAAATTACGTGTGTATGACGTCGGATTAGTTTATCGTTAGCACTCTTTTTCTAACATTAAATAATAACATTAACTTATTTATAATACAGTATATAATAATATTATTGGAGTAATTTTTCATATTTGGTCTCTTAACCGATGGGTTTTTTATAACATTTGTATGGAAATGAGTTTTTGAAAAAGTCATCTGTTACTATGTATCAAATAAGAAAAGAAGGTTGTGCTTACTTATAAATATCAAATATTCATAAATTATATATATAAATAAGAAAATTTAAAAACTTTAAATAATTTTTTTAATCAAGAACTTGTCATAATGATATTTTAGAACCATAGAGAATGTTATTAACCGTGTTTAATGATTTGCCTCATCATTTAAAATTATTTAAAATTGTATTTTGAATTAATTAGTCCTATAGTATTAGTCTAACGTGACCCACTGAAATGAATGTGACCCACTGAAATTAACAAAGGAGGCATGTGGGTGCCCCTACACTTGTATTTAGTCAATGTTCTGGTAAATGCGGGTCTTCTAATATTTATTCATCAATACACTTTTAAACTTTTATAGTTTGCATGGATGGAATTCCTTAAGTCACGTTAGTTAGTTCCATCCCTCCAGGTATCAAAACGCTAAGAGTTAAACTCACCTCGTCAATATCTACAAAACTCAGATCCAGATTTTTGTCCGAACATTGTAACATACAAATTTCTAAAGATTAAGCTATAAACATGAAAATGGAAGAATATGTATATACCCATTTCTATTTTCCTTAAAAAAAACCAAATAATATTTATATTTGTATTCTTTCACGTATCCAAGTAGTAGTAATACACACCAAATCAATATAATATAATGGTAACTAATGTTAACTAATTAAATATTACAAGTTTGGTTATCCAACATTTAAAACTCTTATTTAATGATAATGATGTGTTTAGCTTAAATTGAGCTTACAAAAAAAATTCATTTCTATAGCTTAAAAAAAAATCTCATTTTATAAGAAATACTCACTTAATATTTTTACAATCTTATATTTTATTTTATTGTTGTTCATCAATAACTTGAGGATTAGAGATTTTTTTTTTTTCAGATGAATCTCCTCTCAGTTATCACTGTTAAATATATTTTTTTTCCATAATATTTTGAGACTCTATAGAATCTTGATGAAATTACTAAGAAAGTCAAAATATTGTTGTTGTTTGGTGGGATGATAAATCTTTGTTTTTTTCACTAAACAACTTGTTTTGGTAAATTCAATAGTCTCACATTATTTATGAATTTAAGTTAAAGATAATTTAAATACATTTTTCTTTATTCTAAAAAATGAAAAGATGTTATTAAAGGAATGATCCTTCCGGAAACTCTTAATTAGTAGATTGAATAATAATTTAAACATATTTCTTCCTTAATTACATAAAACTGATTTTAAAGACAAAATCATTGTATTTAAAATTAATAATACTTTAACTATAATTACTTTAACCCTTAACTAGTTATATCACTTAAGAGTGAAAATATGTTAAAAAGTTAAGAATTTCTCCAATAAATTTAGTCGAACATCATAAAAACTAAACAAAAGTATTATCCATTAAGTTAGGTTGGGGTTATATGTCATCCAGCAATTCCATCATCCTTATCAATCATGACCGGTCCACCAAAATTAAATTGCTAAGCGAACATTGACTTCGACCTAGAGTGTGAACGCAAGAAAACAAAGCTTTTATAAACAACCCCTCATTTTCTATTAATATGAACCAATAGGAGAATCTACTATATAATTCCCACAGCTTAATATCTTATCCTCGCCCACCTTCATCTCTACCATCATGTCACCAACAACACTTCACTATTTTTCTTCTTTCTTCCTTCTTTTCATAATTCTCCCCTTCCACTCCAACGCTGACGTCGGGACCTCTTCCCGTTACTCCCCTCCATATTTACGTAAGTACAATATCATATATCTTCATCAACCAAAAACTATATCTATATATCAAACAATAATTAATTAATTAATTAACCATGTATCATATTATATAGCCTCGGGGTGTTACGGCACCGAAGCCGCGCAGTTTCCGTCGAGTAATCTTTTTGCGGCAGCCGGAGATGGAATATGGGACAATGGAGCGGCGTGTGGGAGGCAGTACCTAGTGAGGTGTATAAGTGCAGAGGAACCTAGGACTTGCATTCCCGGCCAGAGTATTCAGATTAAGATTGTTGATTACGCCGCATCTGCGGTGTCGCCGCCCTCCACCGCCGGCACAACCATGGTTCTTTCCGATACGGCTTTCGGGAGCATAGCCAATGCATCTGCCACCGTCATCAATATAGAGTTCCAACAGTAAATTCCAAACTACTCCCTCTTTTTCTTTGTATAAAGGATTAATCAATTAACTAATACACTTATAAGTTTGAACAAGCAACAAACATGCAAGTTTAATTAATTAATTAATTAATTAAAATTATTGGAGTATGTTACATCTTTCGTGCAGGGTCTGATATATTTTTATGCAAGTAATTGGTGTTGATTAGGAAACTAAGTTGCATCATGAAGTTACCTTCTATTTGATCAGTGAGTGATTTGATTTTTGTGTTTGGAGTTGGGGATTCAATTATTTTTACTACAGTATCATTTTGAGAAATCGTGTGCGTGCAAATTCGTTGTATTTGGGTAATTTTGTGATAAGGTGCAGTATTTTGGGTTTTTGTAATTGGTGGAAATTTCGTGGACGCTCAGCGGCTTTGAATGATTCCGTGACTGGGAGCAACTGATCTTGAGCAGTTGCAGCGTAATTGTAATTGTTGATTAGTCAAAGAAGGAGCATTTTCCCTCCTCTTTACCTTATGCGCTTTTGAATTGATATATTTCAGCGTTACTTTGGAGCCGTTCAAATGTCGCTGAAACTATTGGTCCTCCACAACTTTCTTACCCAACTAATCAAAAGTCTTTAAAAAAAAATAACAAATAATATTATTAATCTTATATTTCTCTCACCACTTAAGGTCAAACTTCGAACACATCTCTCTATTATATCTATTGGTGAACTCATAAAAGATATTGGTATTATGCGGTATTTGAAAATAAAGATGGCAATAAAAACTATGGTTTTTTTTTTTGAGAAAAAATATAAGTAAAAATACAATTGATGCAGTTTTGATATTTAGTACAGTTTATAAGTTTTGAATTTTTTTCCAACAAAAAGTTCAGAAGACGTAAATTAGTATTGGTGCAAGTACAATATAAGAAAGCTTGGGAAGTGACAGATGAGAGACTTTTTGCAAGTAAGCAAGTGTACCAATTATTACAGCGGTTTTATCTTGAAGAAAGTGTATTTTTTAAAGGACCTAAGAATAGTTAATATTAGAATAATCACCGTAATTTATTTTGTTAATTATAAGATGTGAGATATTTTAATCAATGTATAGAAATGCATGAATGAAACATTAGATATCACGGTACCCGTATTACATTATTTCTATTAAGTGGATAAGTACTTAATTTTAATCTCATCAAATAAGTTTCATATGACTTGTTTAATGAAGACATTATTTAAATAAGATTGGAATGATATTAAGGTTAATTTCAGAATCCTAAAAACACAATTAAATTAGTTTAACTATTAAAGATTTAAACATGTATTCAATTTCTTAAAATTTATAGGTTTTTGTTGCTGTCCTTCAAATTTAAAATTGGTATTTATAATTTTGATAATTTGAAAAAAATAATATTTCAGTCTTGATATCCAAATGGAATTTTCTTTACATAACTAATAAATTGCGAGTCACTTACATAATTTTCCTCGAAGTTTACAATCTTATAACCAACTACCCAAGCACATGTGTTTTTGTTCAAAGTTTCATTTTATTGACTTAGACAAAGGGTATATGGAGAAAGGTTCTAAATCATCAATCTTTCAGATTCCAATACTGAAAATTCCAGTTTTAAATTTGAAATATAAAAAATGCCATCCAAAATTAAAAGTAATATAATAATTTTTAAATCAAAATTAAATATTTGCCACTAAAAACCCTTTCCTTATCCGATAAGACAAAACATATTATTTTGTCGATATAAGAAGATTAAGTTAACAATAAGATATTGAGTTCGTATAGATTCAGGCTCAGTTTTCATATTTCATGAACCACGAAAAAAATTTTAATTTTAATCTGAAACCTATAAAAGCGAACTTATTTTTTATTTTATTTTTGTGCAGGATACCCCTATACAACCTGTTGCTTAGAGTGAAATTTGGTAAATACAAAGCGTGGTGAATTAGATGACGACAAAGGCGACGTTAATTTAAAGGTTATGGTTGTTTTTCAAACTATGGTAGTTAAATGGATGAAGGTGATGAAAAAGATTCAATGTATTTTTTTTACATATTGAAATGTAATTTAGAAAAAAATGAATAAAATAAGAAGTTAATAAATGTTCAAAATACTTTTTTATCGAAGAAAAAAATTCTAAAAGCAATTAATTAATGGTTCTTAAATGCGTGTTTATTGAAGATACTATTCAAAATTACAGAAATAAATTTACACCGACTAACTAAATTTATTGTCACAATACAAAATGGTTTTCCTTAAATAAAAAATAAAAAAAATCTAAGTCAAACTTGAAGACAAGAATTAGGTTTGCGATTACAATGAGCCTTGGATTTTGCTGGTGAAATTGAGGAATGAAACCGAAAAAGAAATCCAAAACAGTACTTTGAACCTGTCCGTTTATTATCACTGAGGATAGCATTACGATTATATTGTCGTCATCCTCAAGGACCCTCTGAATTTCAGGTACCTTATTCGAAATTGATTCAATTGACCCTTTTTGTTTTCAATCTTTCACCCCACCGTCAAGGAGCTGAATCTTATGATCCCCGTGATAGGTTTGGCGGTATCGTGTTGGTTAGGGTTTTCAATCCTCAAAAGTTGCTTGATCGAACAGTAACCATCAATGAAGGGGGAAGTACAACTTCAGCCTCCACCGGTTATGCAAAACCCTAGTGATTCGGACCCTTTGCTCCTTAATCAGGAGGAGGAGGAGGATGAGTCACCGGGAAGCTCTGGTGAGATCAAGGGTGACGAAGAAGACGTTGAGGCAGGCTTACTCCCCTGTTGTCGAATTTGCCTCGAAAGTGATTCTGACCCAGGTGATAATTCCCTCAAAAGCTTTCAAATTTATGCCCAGTTTTCTCATTTTCGGTTAGAATTGTTAAATTCCGAAATATGGGCATTTGGGCATTTCCCTGTAAATAAAACAGAGTATTCATAAGTAAGTGGCTTCCGAGAGTGCAGTCAGAGTCATCAGAACATGAACCAGTGTATCGTTGTCATTATCAAAATCGGTGACATTGTGATCAAATACGATAGTTGTGGTCTTTCCATTGTGAATTTTATTTGTAGAATTCTAGTGTCTGCAATTGGTCGTTGTTGTAATTTTTATTTGTTCTAAACATGCTATGGTTTTGATTTTTCTGTACAATCGAAAATCAATGTCCTGCAACTTCACCTTCCATTTTATTTTGCTTACTGTCAAACTAGAAGTTTGTATTTTGATATTGCTTGTTCTACACGCCTTGGCTAACAGTGGAAGCTGAAATTAGAAAATTTAGCTGTTCGAGTTCTGTATGATGATGCTTGGAATTATTTTTACTTTAATGCTTGAAATACTTTTCTTTTTAATTTATTTTTATTAATGAAAGGGGATTCAATAAAATAAACTAGGCTAAGGAAATCTGAAAACTATTGTCATGCAAGCACTTGTGTCCCATTCCCAAATGCTATATCCAGTGCTTATATTTAATAAACAACAGATAAAAAATAAAAAATAAAAAATAAAAACTTTCTCTGCTGCACTTTCTCATTTTCAGTCAATGTTGTTAAATGGTGGTGCCATTGCCACATTGGCAGAATGATGTGGTGATTTTTTGCCATCTGCCATTGATAATAGTTTTAGCACTGAATAATGTTTATCGATGTTATTATTTGGGTGGTGGTATTCTTTCAAAGCTAATTGTTGTTTGATTTTGTAGAGGATGAATTGATATCTCCATGCATGTGCAAAGGTACTCAACAGTTTGTTCATCGCTCATGTCTTGATCATTGGCGCTCTGTAAAGGTATGTAATTTGATGTTGGTCTTCATGTGTAATTTTAACTGCTGGTATTAACTTGTTCAGATCGTATAATAATTTGGTGAAATTTTATTTTTGGTGCCTTGTAGGAAGGATTTGCCTTCTCACACTGCACCACCTGCAAAGCCCAATTTCATCTTAGAGTTGAATTGTTTGAGGACAACTCTTGGCGTAAAATAAAGTTCAGGCTTTTTGTGGCAAGGGATGTTTTCCTTGTTTTTCTGGCTGTACAGACTGTGAGCATTCTTAGCTTTTCCTTATCCTTTATATTCAATGATTATGTTTTTCTTGTTTTTATTAAGCTCTCTGAAGGTGGATGTTCTTTGTTTAGAATCTCTCAGTTTCAAGTCACTCCTACATCTGTTACCATGATGAAATGTTATTATTTGTAGCTTGTAAACACTCTTTTTTCAGAAAGAAGATGGTGCTTATATTGTAGGATTGTTAAACTGGACTTTCATATCGGCATTTGGTCAACATAATATGCATAAATGTTTATTTTGCATTGTTGTAGGAGCAATAGATATATAATAGACATTAGTGGAAAGACAGACACTCTGTGTCTTTTGGTCTACATTTTTTAATATTTGAATTGGGATAGTTAAGGGAGAGAAAAGTAACTAAAGGTATCATTGGATGATTTGGTGATCTTTCAGCTAGCACAAAACACATTAGAATGTTCAAATAATTAAGTCATATTGAACAATTAAATCACATCCAATGTTTGTTATCATCAAAACTCATAGATGGACTACTAGTATTAGACCATCTAGAAGGGCTTTATGGACTAAGCTGTCTAGCGTCTCAACAAAGAAAACATGTTAGTTCACCGTCAAACTTTTTTAAGTAAAATCTTGTAAACCTGCAACACTCTCAAGTTAAGAGTAATGCTAGTCTATGCCATATGCTATTCTGAAGGATACGGTGTCTTCCGTTATTTCCGCTGTGGTACCAGCCACGAACATGGCACCCATGGCGGACTATCGGCTTTTTTGTTTAATTTTTGTTTCTCAAAAACATAATTTTTGGGCTTGGCCCATTTTAAAATAATCCCCAAGCTTTAACACTAGAGAGAATGAGCCCTCTTTTAAAATAGCCTTCTCCGTCGTGGAGTCTCCTTTGAGTAGTCTACGGCAATAACTTACTTCGGTGACTTGAACTGCAGCGGTGACTAGGCTCTGATGACCTAACCCTTGAAACTAAGTTTGTTTATTCTTTCTTGTTCCTTCCATTTTGTTTTATTTGTCCTTTCTTCTCATTTGTTTTTCTCTCCTTTTCTCCTCTTCTCTTTTCACATGTTTGTCTTCATCTAGTTGTTGCTCTATTTTATAGTTTTCTTCTTTTTTCAAAATTTCAGAACCAGCTATTTGCTTGTTGCACACCGTTCCCAATTATTTTCCATTATAGGATAATGTCAGGCACCCGAAACCAAAGCAATGCATCGTAAAGTTACTAAATGAAATATTAGAGTTTTTATGAGTTATGTTTAGGACTTTATGTGATGAGAATCATGAGAATTGTGTAAATGTTATGAAATTAGTTTGTCATTGTGTTTTCTTTTAATATATTCGTAATTTATATTGTTCTTTTTGTGTTTGTGTATGTAAATTTGTCCACCATGACTTTCCGCCGTAAGCCGGGGTGCCATTCACGATATTTATATGGTGGATATTTGGCTCACCCCCATGGGATAAAGTGACCCCACCATGACTGTGTTTTATGGTTGTCATGCATTGTTTTTGAGGCTAATTTAAATCTAGCATTGTTACTATGGGCCAAGTTATTCCAATAAATTAACCTTTTTTGAAATCTTTTCACTTAAGGAACTTGTTTTTTAATGAATCTGTGTATGATTTGGTCATTATTTAGTTTGATCTTGTTTAGTACTAATGTACTATCTTACTTTATTATTGTGGTTACTACTTTGCTTTATAATGGAGTTGAATTGTTGAGTTATTGTTGTGTTAAAGTATCATGTTACGCATATATGTCATTACTAGGTTTTTCAATATTATTTTTTTATATTAGGTAAACTCTTTACAAGTTTGCAAGTCAAAGTCTACCGAAGCTTAACGAGTTTATTATCTAAACTCTCTAGTTTAACAATCTTGTCATAGCTAATATAGGGACTGGCTCTCAATGTCAATGTTCATATTTTTACAAATTTTTTCTCATGCTTGTGTCAATATTGATCATTTAGGCCTTGTAAATTACCTTTTTTTTATACTTTTAGTTTTGTTTTGAAATTTTTTTTTGGGATGTAGCTTAATTTGTTTGGAACATATTGTCATATTGTGTAATGCTTACTTGCAAGTTTTGTCTTAAGCCATGTTTTATTTATTTTGCCAGGTGATTGCAGCTATTGGTGGCTTTGCGTACATCATGGACAAAGATGGTTCCTTCAGGAACTCATTTGATGATGGCTGGGATAGGATACTGTCCAAGCATCCAATTCCGTTTTATTATTGTATTGGTAAGCTTTTCTGGTCATCGAAGTTATTTGTTATTAACCAATGGTCAAAATTCCTCTGTATGTTTTTTTTTTCTGCTGTCAGATTTTGGTGAAATTAAGTAATCATATTTCTCCATATCGTCATGTAATCCGCTTTGATATTTGCCTCATCCTTAATGTTTAATGTTAATCTGAAATATTATATTGCTAAGAGATTACCGTTCATCGTGTATTTGAGTGGAATGTTACACTGTAGTGATGTTGGAGAGACAGACACATAACCAGACTAGTTATGTTTGATTTGAATTAAACTACTTGTCAATTAACACGGTAGAATCTAAGCCTATTAAAATCATAAATAAAAATAGTAGACTCCATCCCTGCTTAATGGCTTTTAGGAGGGGGAAAGAGAAGAACACCATGATAGAAAATTAGTTTTAACGTGTAGAACATTTTCTCTAGGCTAGTTTGTTTGCATCTTCCTTAAGCAGTTCAAATTGTAATGTCCAAACAAACTTCATTCAATGGATGTATTTTCACATTTAGTTAATTAACCCTTGGTAGCAATGATTGTTTGGAAGCTCTAGATTTTGCTTCCTGTTCATCTCTCTCTGATGGTTTATATTTGTATGTCAGGAGTGCTGGCCTTCTTTGTACTGATTGGGTTTTTTGGTCTCATACTGCATTGCTCCTCCCTCAATACCAATGACCCCAGAATGGCTGGTTGTCAGAACTGTTGTTATGGATGGGGCATCCTGGATTGCTTTCCCGCTTCCATGGAGGCATGCTTTGCCCTTGTGGTTGTTTTCGTTGTCATCTTTGCAATTCTTGGTATAGCATATGGTTTTCTTGCTGCCACCATGGCCATTCAAAGAATTTGGCAGAGGCACTACCATATCCTCACCAAAAGGGAGCTTACAAAGGTAGTAATACTCTGCTGCTATATTGAATGTCCGTGTTATATCTTCTAAATAAATCAGCTGCCCGATATGACTTTCGTATTTTCGATATTTGATACTTTCTGTCTTACATTCATTGTTGTAAATATTTACAGGAATACATAGTAGAGGATCTTCGTGGTTGTTATTTCCCACCAAAGTTGGACCCAGAGCATGAAGGCCGCTTGAAAATGCTCAAGCTTTTGTGATTACAAAGCATTTATATGTAAAAAATGTTTTTGAATGATTACGGTATCAAGTTGTTGCTTTATTTGACAGTTACAGTCTCATCGCTCTCTTCTCTTTTACAAAGAATCTGGATCCTTGCCAGATTCTATATACTTCAAATTTGACTGGAGAAATGATAAAAATATATGCAGATATTTGTCCGTGCAGGATGAAGCTAAGTAATGATTAGTGGACCACTCCAAATACCTTATTAATTCATATACTTCTGTCTATATTTCTTTGTATCACCTCATATATGCTCCCTTTTTCAATCAAAAGGCTTCTTGGTGTCCACAGATAATTAGTTTCTTGTTAAATAAGGATGGATGGCCAAGGCAATTTTACATGCTGACCCAGTATAAATTGAGTGTATTGTTGAGATGAATTGTTTTGTCCATTATTATGTTGAGTTGGGGGAGGACATGGCTAGTGGCTACAAGAGTGCACTGATACCTGATGTACATCTCTAACCCAATTCAGAATAGTGCACTGAATATGTACTTCTTTTGGTTCTTAACCCAATTGATAATAGTGTCTGTATGTTTTGTACACTCCTTTCCGTGCCCCCTTCCCTCTTTTTCGGTAATCGTAACTTCCAAATCAGTAAAGCTTTGTGTAAAGTAATTCAAAGACAGTTTCCAGTCGAAAGAAACCGATGGCCAAAATATTTTATTTCATATTACTAACAATTACAACAAGGCTAAAAGATTTACACTTGAGATCACGGATATAAGACCGGAAAAAATTACGATGATATTAAAGACTTTCCTTATATGCATATACTGCATATGCATACCATCTCTTAGATTCTATAACCCTTCAGCACCGACAAAGACAAGATGGTCACCATCTCTAATAACCTCTAAATCTTCAATTTGACCTCCATCTTTGCATACAATCTTGGCAGGATGGAAACCAAATTTTTTGGCTCCAATCTCAAGTAGCTCTTGAAAGCTTCCAGGTAGTAAAACAAGCTTCCCCGCAACCTCACCCCTCTCAGGGCAACTAATAATTACCCTAGTTGAAACAGCTGCACTACTACTACTCTTCATGCCATTGCTTGCCTTGTTATTCATGTCAAGAGACAAAAGCATGTCCTTTTCCCCATTGTGTGCGGCTACCATTATCCCTAAGAGTGAGTTATGATAATTGTTGCTCCTACGCCTTGGACGGTTCTGGCTCTGGCTCTGGCTCTGGCTCTGGCTCGGGTTCCAAGAGGCATACGTTCCATGAAATGAGCCATCAAGGGGTAAAGGCATGGTTGGCTCACTAGTAAACCTTCCAAGATACCTCATCTTACTCGGCTTCTCGGGAATGGCAACGGAAGACTGAACCTTAGGCTCCCCAGTGGAGTCAAAAATGGCTTTTATTTCTGTATGTGATTGCTGATCTGCAAGATCTCTGGCGGTCCAGCCATGCTTGTCAGACTTGTCAATGTTCGCCCCGTGATCCAAAAGATACTTGACAATTTCAACGTTGTCTTCCGAGACTGCAACGTGCAACGCTGTGGTCCCACTGTTGATGCTTGGAACTGTGATATCTCCTCCGTAGCGCTTTATTTCCTTCAGCAACTTCAATTTGTTCAGCTCAACAGCGGTACATGCAAACTGCCCCACATCCCCGCATAGCAAGTTGGCTCCATTTTCTGCCAACACCTTGCTAACTGACTCATGTCCTCCCACTATAGCCTCCCATAGTGCCACATTACCATCCAAATCTGCACGTACAATAACCATCTTCAGTTTTTTCTTTTCCTTTTTCAGATGAATAGTATCACTAATAGAAAGTAAATGAAGAAAAATGTTATAAATGGTTTAAAGCAACTTGTTGGCCTAATTGTTTTTTCCATACTACTCCATGCACATGTATGTTTAAAGCAACTTCCGGATAAGATTTAGATATTATCGTGTCATGGGGGACTGAGTGTTACGATGTCAACCTACAGCTTGTTTGATTTACATCGATAATAATACTAGCATAATTGGTATGTCAGTTAATGATGATGGATAAAGTATTAGGAAGAGAATCACAACTAATATTAAAAAGAAAATGTTGTAATAAGTTATCAACAAATCATATCCGGGAATAGGATCCAACTTAGACGAAGACTTCTGCATAATTATATTTAAAAGAGGCGTGGATTATTCCACATTGGGGCAATATGGCTCTTCGACTTCTCATAATAGCATGTTGATTTTTAATTAGTCGGTCGGTTGCTAACCATTGGAGACTTCAGTTTTCAAACAGGAGACATGCATAATGCAGACTCTTTCTATTATTAACAAATTAATAGCATTGAAATTACCTTTTCTCCTCATCAACCTCATTATGTGTCTTGCTTAGGACCACTAGAATGTCGACAAAGATTAAAATATCAGAAAATGAGGACACGGACTATGTAAGAATGGATAGTTTAAGTATATTGATCCTACACGAAATATATAATGCAAATTAATTAATAGTTTTCTTGGAAGCAAGTCCAAAGGCACATGGATGTAGAAAATTCAAGGATATTAAAATTTATGAGAATGGTGGCCTCATCAGGTACAACTTGATTAGTCTAATGGTAATTGTTAAATAAGTTGTAGAAATCCTAATACTGGAAATTCAAGTAACGTGTACAAGAAAAGGAATAATCACACACTACCGACTAACGAAGATAGGCATGTAAGTCATTGGTTATTTATTCAAATTGTGTAACATCAGGCTGACGCTAAAGATATGAAAGTTTTGGAAAATAAAAGAAATAATAAACGAATTTTATATTTCTAATTTAATAAATAATTATGAAAACTTTCTATTTTTATTAATATAATAGTCATCTAATGTTTAAAAAATCTTTAGTTAAATAATCATTCATTCCGAGTCCTGGGTAGTGGGACAAACATCTAATGTGGCACGCTTAAAATAATAGACAAGAATACAAATGCTTATTAATTAACTTTGAAATCCTGACTTAGCAGGAGTTGTCATGCATATAAGTCTTCATCTTCCACAGTTCTTCAAATTGTTTGTACGTATTCGTATCTAAGTAATTTTTATCGTTTAATCTAAGAACTTGTCTAATAGTATAAGTGTGTAATCAATAAAATTTAAGGAAGTGGTAAGAAATATATACCTCTAATGTTGGGATCCGCCCCATAATCTAATAGAAGCAGAACACAGTTCTCTTTCCCCTGAGATGCTGCCATATGCTGATTTTGCAAAAATAAATCAGCACTATAGATTAGAAGAAATAGAAAATAAAAATCATGTAAGGTCAAAAACAACATTATAACAATTCACCCACCAAAGCTGTCCTTCGATTGTTGTCGGATTCGTTTGGATCCATGCCTCGTTTCAGCAACTGATGTAACAACAAGTCATCTCCTCTTGCTGCCGCAAAGCACACACTAACTGGTAGGTCCATTCTACCACGAGCTAACATGCTCTCGATCTCCGCCAAAACTCCCTCCATGATTGGATCGTTGAGCTCCTTTAAATGCTGCTCAATATAATAAGACCACATATATAAATTTACTGATTGCTATGTTGAATAAGATTTTTATTATCTTTTTAAAAAATAATTTTATTACATTCGATTATTATGTTTGAACAAGCCTATGTACTATATATACACACGCACACTACTCTAATGTTAACTAAATCAGAAAAATGTGCTAGTTTTTCATGGTCAACTCATGCAATGAATGGTTATGCAGACCTGAAGCAGATTATTCATGATTATGGTTCCGTCTCCCACGTTGGCCTGAACAATATTCAAGAAAGTAGTACGGTTTAGCCTCAGCAACTGGCTTAGTCGCTTCGTTCGAACGGTGAAAAGCTGTGGCTTGTAACAGAGCACACCAATCTCACCACAAAGATCACCAGTTTTGGCCTCTCCAACAAGCTGAAATAAGTTACAGACATTAAGATTTAGTGTCATACTATATATTCCAGCACTCTTTCTTATCATGTATTAATAAATGAACTTACCTGTTCAACCCCATTTTTAAGAACTATCAGATCCTGTCAAAAAATTAAGGCATTAGAAACCACTTTTTGTAGGATTGCTTTAGAGGAAGAAAATCTCATATTCTGTTACAATAAAAATTTTGCTAAATTTTGAAATGCGGGTACATTATTCACATAAATAAGTTGGACACTTACCACGGCACCAGTGACCAGTATATAAAAGTCAGTGGGGGCTTCGTTTTGCAAGATAACATCTTCTTTGGGTGGAAAATATTCAGCTTTCATCTCTGATACCTTTTATAGTGAGGCAAAAAAGGGCCCTCAGTACAAATTGAAGATTAAAATAAATATTTGTATGAATCCGGAGCAGGGACAAAAAATTTGCATTTACCAATTGAAAGAGCAAGTCATTCGAAACCCCGTGAAACAAGTAGACCTTATCAATAAGAGAATAGAAAAGATGATGTGAAATGCTGGATCTGATGGCTTTAGGAAGAGAATCAAGTGTCTCTTGCTGCTGCAACCCTTCTGAGTCTGTTCTATACTTCAAACACAAGTGGGCAAGCATTTGGTCTTGCAACCGATGAGGTAATTGATTCCTTTGGGCAAAATTTGAGGCAGCTTGGATGGTATCTCTCTGATAATTGAGAAAAGTCATATAAGTTTTACATTTTCATCAAGTTAAAATCACTAACTGGGACTATATCCGTATACTTACAAATTTTCGGGTTCGACTTGTGCCATGGACAACCAAATTGGTCATATTACCAATCAAATATGCTGTTAACCCCAAATTAAAGAGCATATAAAAGATGTCAAAGGTCATCTCCCTTGAATTCACTGGATGCAAATCTCCATAGCCAACAGTTGTTAAGGTAGTAATAGACCAGTATATAGATGTCACATATCTTGACCACAAGCTGTGTTCAAGGAAATTATCCATCGTTGAACCAATCCATGTCTTTTTTGGATCATGATAACGTGCAGCAATAAGATAATAGAAACATGCAGCACAATGAACAGCGAAGAGGGTAACCTACACAAATCACTCACAATCAGTCTAGTATTGAACCTGTCTAATTCACTTTCCATTTTTATAAAGATTATAAATATAACAAGTTTGAAAACTTACAGCAATAAGCTTAGCACACCGAACCCAAAAATAGTTATAGTTTCTGTCCTTCTCAAGCCTACTCAAAAAATTATTATCATATTCACAGTTACAAGCCACATAAACGAGAATAGAAAAGTTGGAAAACATTGCTTCATTGGAAAGCGTCAATATTACCGAGAAAACAGAGCACTGACTCTTCGAAGACGCCAAAGGCGAAGCATGTTGAATAAACCGTAAGATTGAAGAGGCGAAGGTGATATCTTTTGTACAAGCTCTGAAGGGACGATGGAGATAACATCGAAGGCAAACCAAGTCCTTGCATATTTCCAAGCAATCTGTTTCCGGTCATCCACGATCAAATAGGTGCTTTTGTCAATGTAAGCCACGAAGAAGGTGAGAACTATATCCACGAAAAAAAATCCATTCACAATATTATCAGAAATGGAAAGGGGTCCTTCTGGCTTCTTCAAGAATCCGAATTCGAAAGGAGAAACCCAAGCAGTATAAGCTACCAGAATAACAAGGAAAGTTTCCCATATCCTGCAAAATCCAACAAATTTTAATTACCTAATAGCATTACTCATCTCATCTGCGTTAGGAAACACAGAAAAGAAAAATATTTTTTACACGAAATTTCAGTTTCAGTTGCAGAGTCAATAAGAAAACATATTTATTAGGATTTATGAATCATCCCTTGACACTTAGGTGGAATCCAATGCGAACTCTTCCATTGCATGCACGACAACAACCACCAGACTCTCGTCGTTTCAAATCCAAGGAAACAAAGTCAAACTTCATAGTTTGACTACTGACAAGTGGAAGCTCGTCGCTCTGCCTTTGAAAACTCAAGTTCAAAAAAAGTAAAAGCGTTTTTTTTATTAGATTGACTCCGATAGTCACAATGTGATTTATGCAACCGATATCAAATGGGATAAGGCCGTTGCAATCGGTGTATGAGTTTTAATGAACTGAATAGATCTCAATGGAAGAACAATTTCAAAAAGACAAATCGATGAAAAACTGATGAAACGTAAAAGATAATGAAAGGAGCGAAATTGCTCTTTCGGTAATCAGCAGGGATCACAAGGAAGGGATCCAGTGCGGTCCATTCAGGCTATGAACAGCAGGGAATACGACAAAGTAGTAAAAACACAGAAACTCGTCAAAACAAAACAGCAGATATTAGCATAAAGCATTTAGCGAAATTCTAGAATCAAGAAGAGGCCACAAATTTGAAAAAGGAAAAGAAAAAAAAAAAACTTGAATACTCGACATTGAGCAAGGAAGGAACGGCCAGAATACTTTCAAAAAGAAGGATTTAAGAATGGAATAGAACAAAATAAAAGCATCTAACAAAAAAAAAAAAAAAGTGCAACAAAACAAGTCAACAAGCTTCGGTCCGAGAAAAACAAGGAAACAGAAGTAAGTGTGAACACCATAACTTAAGTCCTTGTTTTGTTTCCCCTTCTCTCTCGACAATAACAAAAAAATGTAAAATATACTGAAGCTCTGAAACGATGGAGAAACAAACGTGTTTGTCAAAATCAATTAAGACGGCATTTTAACAAAGAGAGCGCAATGAACCTTCTTAAATATGGAAAGGACAAAAAGAAACCTGTAACGGCGGTCGTAGGGCGATACAATGAAGCGGCGGAGCTTGATTCTGCGGTTGCTTTTGGCTCCGAGAGACGGCAGTACTCCGGTGGAGAGACTGTAGTGGCTGCCATCCCGAGACAGTTCAATCTCTTCTTGGCCGCAGACCAACATTTTTGTTTGTTTAAGTTGAGTTTGGTGGTGGCCGTGTTGAGACCGCGTCCGAGTTTTACTAAAACGTTATTACAAGGGAGTTCGGGTCTTCATGCTATTGCGAAGGCGGTTATGAACGTGCTTTTGTTCAAAAGCGATTCTCGGTTGGAGAATGGTGGCAACTGGCAATGAAACAAAGCGGCTCGTGTCCTTTATATACACGAGTCCAACACAAATCCCAGGCTCTACCTTCGTGCTCTTTTTTTTTTTTTTTTTTTTTTTTTTTTTTTTTTTTTTTTTTTTTTTTTTTTAAATTTATTTTTTTTTTTTTTTTTTTTTTTTTTTTTTTGAGTTTTTAATTTTAATATTTATTTGAGTTATCGATCTTAATCTTCGATTCTTGATTATAAAGCGAGAGAGATATATTGTAAAGTGAGAGAGATATTTATAAACCGTTATCTAATATTTAAGTCAGTATTTGATATTCAGACCCTTAAGAAATGTATCTTTTGGCATTTATATTATTCATAAAAGTCAATAAAATTGTTCATATAATATATTTTTTTTTTAGCTTTTTAGTCTCTGTTGGTTGTACGGATGAATTTAACAATTTTAAGTTCATTAAAAAAGAAAATTATATTAAAATAAGATATATTTAAATAGAAAAGAGAAAGAAAAAATAACAAAATAAATGTTAGATTTTGAAAGAAAAAAAAATGTTTGATTTAGGAGAAATAAAAGTGTAAAAAAACCATGGTTTAAACATATTCCACCTCATTAAATAAAAGATGATGATCAGATTAGTTAAAGTTGCTTTTCATCTTCTATCATTTAGAAGAAAGATGAAAAAGGTAAGTGTCATATCTTTCTACGAACAGTGTGAGCTTCATACTTTTTTTTGTTGTTCTAAACGATCCAATTTTTCATTTCTTATCTTTCTTCTCAATTTCTTAATTCATTCTACTCTAACAAAACAAAACATTGATATATAGTAAAACATGGATCAGCGTCAAAAAAACAACCATTCAAGAGTTAAAAAATAATAAAAAACATTTAACGCAAAAAAAAAAAAATTATAACCACTCGTTAACACTTTCTTAAAAAAATTTGTAGAACTGAAGAAAAGAATATTGAAAGATTTACGAGACAAATCTATTGTTTAGAAAATTAGTTTTTTTTTTTTTTTTTTAAATTTCTCGTTTCCACTTAACAGAAATGAGTGAAAAAGAAAAAAAAATACGTAAAAAAGAAAAATTAAATTTTAAAAATTACAATTACAATTTATAAAAAAAAAAATATTAAAAAGAGAAA
>Ga0099824_1002365_pt1 | contig 27527 bp, 9 predicted proteins | sample SiratrowhiteBW_FD_76837 | JGI IMG/M metagenome (GOLD analysis project Ga0099824, IMG submission 76837) | Root nodule microbial communities of legume samples collected from California, USA - Siratro white BW | ecosystem: Host-associated > Plants > Roots > Nodule | place: USA: California...
ATGAAATCTTAAAATTACGGGGTTGATAGAATAAATAAGGCGGTGACGGCTTTCTATAAAAGGCTGGTACTCTTTAACCCTATTGTCACTCGCTCATCCACTAACTGCGACTCGCTCATCCCGTGGAGGTTTCGCTCTCTCAGTTTCTTTTCCCCAAATTGTTTTTCATCTAACAATTTACTTTGCAGACTCTCTCTCAACCCTATCTCTAACCCTAACACCCAACCTTCCAATCTTCCTTTCGATCCTTCATCTCGCAGGTATTTCCCTCTTCCAAAACCCTACAAATCTCTATCTAGGTTTTGCCCTAGCTCAATTTATCCTCTCGATTTGCATAATATTCCGTTTCAGGTTCTGATTTAATTGACTCTGATTCGCAGATAATGGGAGAAACCAAGGACGAAGCATACGAGGAAGAGCTTATTGACTACGAGGAGGAAGAAGACAAGGCTCCCGACTCCGTCGGAGCTAAAGTCAACGGCGAAGCTACCAAGAAGTAATTGCACGATTTCTTGAGTTAGGACATAATGAATCTACTATTGCCTTTTTTTTTTTTTTTGGTATTGATATCTTTTTTATTTTCTCTTGCAGGGGCTATGTTGGAATTCACAGTTCAGGATTCAGAGACTTTCTTCTGAAGCCAGAGCTTCTTCGGGCTATTGTCGACTCAGGATTTGAGCATCCTTCTGAAGGCAAACTATCGAACTATCTTTATCTTTCATTTACAGTTATTGTTGTTCTGTGTTGTGGCTGTGGCTGCAGTTATTGGGATGATTTTGGGGATTTTAGACTTGTAATGGTTATTATAGCTATTGTTATGAAAAATTGATCTGGCCTTTTCCTCTATCATGAACTTGTTTGACACCGTTTGTTTTTTCCTCACCATCTTCTTGAAATTTTGGATTTTTGGGTTTCAGTTTTGTACAGAATAGTTAAATACACTTACATACGTGTGTCTACTGCATCATCCTTATGTGTTTTTTTTGTTTCTTTTTTTCAGGTAATAATTGTATCACAATCTTGTTTTGGAGAACTAACTTGCTTTGGTAAAGCTATCAAATGATATTAAAAGCGTCAGAAAAGGTTTATTTTACTTACACTCGGTTCCTTCGGCCCTGTTTTATTTGCTTCATCATCAGTGCAACATGAGTGCATCCCTCAAGCAATTCTAGGAATGGATGTAATTTGCCAAGCGAAATCTGGAATGGGAAAGACTGCTGTCTTTGTTCTCTCGACTCTGCAGCAGATTGATCCCGTTCCTGGCCAAGTTTCTGCTCTTGTTCTGTGCCATACAAGAGAATTAGCATACCAGGTACTCATGGGCGACTTGATGCATCCAAATTGTCGAACATGGTATTCTAGTTGTATCCGATTTGAGATTTGCAACCTCTTTCATGCAGATATGCCATGAGTTTGAGAGGTTCAGTACCTATTTACCCGATCTCAAAGTTGCTGTCTTTTATGGTGGGGTCAACATCAAAGTTCACAAGGATCTGCTGAAAAATGAGTGCCCTCATATTGTTGTCGGAACACCTGGAAGAATACTAGCATTGACTAGGGATAAGGATCTTTCTTTGAAGAATGTGAGACATTTCATATTAGATGAATGCGACAAGATGCTGGAATCACTGGGTATGTTTCATTGCTGAATGGCCACTCTGCTGTTTTGAATTTTACTTTTGCACGATTTTTATTGTTCCTTCTGTGCTTTCTGCAGATATGCGGAAAGATGTTCAAGATATTTTCAAGATGACTCCCCATGATAAGCAAGTTATGATGTTTTCCGCAACACTCAGCAAGGAAATTCGCCCAGTCTGCAAGAAATTTATGCAAGATGTAATGTCTCATGGCCAGTACTACTTGAATTAGAAGTCTCTTTTACATACTGCTCAAAATCCCTGAGAGTTTTCAAGATATTTAGAATGCTGTAGTTTCATCGTTTTCCTTCCCACAGGTTTTTCTTGTAGTATCTTTATTCATACTACTTTTACTGAACACCCAACTGGTAGGGGGAGTTTAGTGAGCTGGTGACCGGAGATTGGGTTAGGAAGAAGTTTTGGATGGGATATTTTAGGAGTGATCCTGTTTGTGGCTGTATGTACTTCTTTTGTCCTTTGGTTCATGTTAGAAGTTTGACACATCTATAATACGTAGTTTGGTTCATGTTAGGCTTGGTTTTCCTTTTCTTTTAAAAGGGGAAATGGTATTAGGGTATTTTGGTTTTGTTTCTGCCAGTTTTCTTAGGGTGGGTGTCAAGTGTCCGTGGCACTTGCTTGGCGTGACTAAAAAAAGTTTCTGCAACGAGACAAAACAGGGGACAAGAACTGTCATTCAGGGGATCTGCATCCATCATTAATTTCGTTGTGGATTCCATTAGCTTGAGGAAGGACTCTAATATGATTTACTGTGAAATTTGTTCCTTTCAGCCTATGGAAATTTATGTTGATGATGAGGCCAAGTTGACACTCCACGGACTTGTGCAGGTTAGCTTTTTGTTCTTGAATTATTATTTCCTTCCTTTAAGTTAATGTGCTATTGGTAATTACATTGATGACTGACATGGCAGCACTACATCAAATTGAAAGAGGAGGAGAAAAACCGGAAGTTGAATGATCTTCTTGATGCACTGGACTTTAATCAAGTTGTTATCTTTGTTAAAAGTGTTAGTAGAGCAGCCGAGCTGGACAAACTACTTGTGGAGTGCAACTTTCCTTCTATATGCATCCACTCTGGCATGTCCCAGGAAGAAAGGTTTGTTTTATAGATGTCAATGGATGTTGAAGAAGTTTGTTTCCATTCATGATTTTGGTTGACGACTCAATTTTTTTATTGGCTTGTTTTATTTTGTTGTCTGATTTAAACTTCAAATCTCACTATGAGAAATTATGTTTTTTCCATGAGTTACGGTGTGGATTTTAACAATGTTTGATATGGTTTTGCTTTTTATCGAGGAATGCTAAATAGAAGTTAATAATGAAGAGCATCTCACATGTGCATTATGTAATTAATTGCATTGCACGTCTATAGTCTTCCGATAATAAGGATGTTGTGATATTATGTTTTTTTCTTGTGAGATACGGTGTGGATTTTTAAAAATATTTTATATGGTCTTTTTTGATCGAGGAATGTTAGATAGAAGTTAACAATGAGGGGCATCTCACATGTGCATTATGTAATTAGTTGCATTGAAAGTCTATATTCTTCCGATAATAATGATGTTATGAAGTTGACGTTTTTCCCTTGAGTATGTTAAACATGGAGTTGCCTAAATTACATTTCTCCTTCTCCCCTCTTATTTTGAATTGTGTACCCGTTTCCTCGTGAGATAAATGAGTTGATTTTTTTTCCAATAATATAAGCCTCTTAACAGTAATCATTATGGAAGCACCTCCCAATGATATTGTCTTCCTTTGCAATTTATAGTTACCAACAACTAGTAAAGTTTTCAAATTCCTCCTTCTTTGAAATTTCAAGTATAATCTTTGTTTATTTTTAGTTCAGTTACATGAACAGCGCAGCTTATGTGTGCATTTAGTAACTATAGGCCTCTATGAGTTCTGTAAGCGTTTTACAGTCACTCGTTCCTATCTCTTACGTAGCTAACTTTCTGAGGAATTTGTCACGTGTTCCTTTCTCACTGAGGGACTGTTAACGCATTTTACTGGTTTAATCCAGAAAAAAATTTAAATAAATTGGTCTCTGAGGGACTGCATTCAGCCCGGTGGAGTTCAGTGGATTTCTTACTGGCTGCTGTTCTATGGCAGCAGTGGCGTGCTGGGTTCTGTGACCTCTTTTCTTGTAGTGGCCGTGGTGAAATTGAAGATATAGGTGGAAAGAAGAGGCGAGTGGTGGAAATCTCATTTGTTGGGTTGTCTGATCTGACCCTACCCAGCCCCACATTAAGAATAAAATCACCCATCCAAGAAGTAAAAAACCCCAGACAATTCATCTTTTTCCCCCTCGCTATGAGTACAAGTCACAAGCAGCAACGTGACCACCAACTCTACTGTTCTTTTGGTGGTGACAGTGACCTCCAGTGTCTGTTCTTCTCTACTTGCATTGACCTCATTCCCGCACCCAGATTCTTGTGCCTCTGGCTCAGCCTCTCTTCCCATGACCCTCTACTGACTCTTATGCTTCTCTCTCCGCTTGACTTTTGTGTCTGTCTGACTCTACCTATGTATTGCAATTTTATTTCTGCAATCATACTCTCTCTCTGCCATACTTCTGCTATAAGCTGCTTTACGTTCTTTTTATTTTGGTTTCACTGTTTATATATACTGCAGTGATGTGATTGGATGAGTTGTTGACATTTATATATGATCTTTGCTTATTTTATTTATAGGTTAAAGCGTTATAAAGGTTTCAAAGAAGGGCATACGAGGATTCTTGTTGCGACAGATTTGGTTGGAAGAGGAATTGACATTGAACGTGTCAACATTGTTATAAACTATGACATGCCAGATTCTGCAGACACATACTTGCACAGGGTATGATGGGATAAGATATGTTTTGGTTTTCCTCTGAATTAGCTATTTTATGTCTCACTAAAATCTAGTACAAGGTTGACTCATTGTTTTTTGAGGGATTTTGTACAGGTTGGTCGAGCTGGAAGATTCGGCACCAAAGGCCTTGCAATTACGTTTGTTTCTTGTTCTACAGACGTTGATGTTCTCAACAATGTAGGGAACTTCTTTCTTCAACGTTTATTCGATGTGATATATGTGTGTGTATACATCCTTTTGCGTTTCTAATCTGTATTTGGTGTGAATTCCAGGTTCAGTCCAGGTTTGAGGTGGATATAAAACAGCTGCCTGAGCAGATTGATACCTCAACTTATAGTATGCATTTTTCATCCGTTGATTTTAGTTCATATAATGGTCACTTAGATGATTGAATTTTAAGAATTATAATTCAGAATTATATTTTTTACTCCAACTATTTCTAAAATTGAACCATAAATTTTATGTTTGTGTTGGGTGCTTCATTAGAATTAAAATTTAGTTGAATACAAATGATTCTAGAGGCATTATTAAAATTAATTGTCGTTCATGTTGAAAATCTATTTAATCAGATAACAATTTAAAAATGATTTTAGTGAATGTTTAATTTGTGATAATATAGATGGATCTAATAATATTAGTTGAGCACATGGCAGTTCCTGGAGGTTGAATTGGCAGTGTTTTTATGGTATTACTTGCGTATAAGCTTACCCTAGTTATTTGTAATTCTATCAAGTTTTATTGTTAAATCTCGATTCTTATTTTGAAGTGGCTTAGAAAATTTAAAAGGTTGTGAGCGGTTATTTGAGTTTCATGCTCCACCTTGCATGATTGAGCCAGTGGTATCGCATGATAAGCGTATTTTTGTTACTTGTGTTTTCATTCTATTTTTTATAGAATTTAAACAGTCTTATGTATGCATTGTGGAATTTTCATAAAAAAATTTTTTACTCGATATTCCAAAATGCTTAAATTGTTTTTCATTGAGTTATACTTTCTGAAGCATAACATTTTGATCAATATTTGCACTGCATCGTACATTGTTTTTCCTTCTAGTAACTTATTTCTCAATTGCATTGTATTTTCATGTTGTTACGAAGACAATTTTATTTTGTAGTCTATGACAGTAGCGACGTTTTCTCATCTCAATTGAAATTTTACTGTTCTGCTGTTGTATTTGTTTCCTTGAGATTTTTCATCAGTTATTTTATTGTCTTTTGTTTCCTACCTGTGGGGTTTTTATGTTTCATTTTATATAATTTTGTGGCTCTGTTAATATTTTTCTGACTTGGTTTCCCTATAATCTGCAGTGCCATCGTAGTAGATTTTTATTTGGGGAGCAACGTTAACTGCTTGGGTCATGAGTAATAGTGACGCAGGATAATTTGAACGGTGCAGCGGATGATTAACTGTGCTGATAGATAGCAGAGTCTGTTTACAGACTACGCCATTTTACCGGTATTAGATCTAGCAGCAGTATAATGGCTTATGTATTTATGGGGTTTCGCTTGCTGTATTTTGTGTGGCAGCTACGCTGTTTTCATGAACTTCTTGTTTTGAGTAGTGTTACTGCGACGTTTTTTACTTAATACTGTGGTTGAATTCGATAATATGGTCTTTTATTTATCAGTTTGATATTTAGACGGATGAAGTGGTACGAGGTGCACTATTTTTTCACCCAAAAATAGGATGGGGTGTCATGTTCGTCGGACTGAATTCATTTGCACTTTATGCATATGCATTTTTTGTATTCACAAAAGTCTTTTCCTATATTTTGCTCAAATGTTTTAATTATTTGAATTGTAAATAAACGTGATTCTAACAGTTTTTATTTAATATTAATTATAAGGTCACCCCAAGGATAGATTAGTGAAAGAATGTTTTACGCCTTATATTTATTTCTTTTTAATCTGGTCGTTTAGGTTTTTTTTCATAATCTTTTATAGTTTTTTCGTTTTTTTTCCTTCTCATTTATATTTTGTTGTTTAGTCTATAAATTTTATACAAGGAGAAACACTTTTTTTTATCTCTACATCTTATACAAATCAATCTCAAAATTTTCAGACATGCAAATCAAATTTAAGGTCAGTCCCACAAATTGTGTAGGTAAATTTTCCAGCTTTGTAATTCAAATAAGATAGCACTTTGTCGACTGAGGAAAAGTGCACTTTTGCCAAATTGTGTATGTAAATTTTCCAGCTTTGTAATTCAAATAAGATGACAAGTGTTCACTTTGTCGACTGAGGAAAAGTGCACTTTCGCATAAGAGAAAAAGGTGTTGTTGGAGGCATTGGCGGAGCTTACAAAGGACGGCTCAACCTCGTTAAATGTACAAAAAAGAGACATAAGCACATGTTAGACAACTTTCACAAAAGAATAATTGAGAGACGAAGTCTGCAAAAAAACATTAGAAATTACTACAGGAAAAACAACAAGTTCAAACTATGTTATAAATAAGTGAGCAAGCTAATATCATAAGAAAATGAAACATTAGAAATTACTACAGGAAAAACAACAAGCTCAAACTATGTTATAAAGAAGTGAGCAAGCTAATATCATAAGAAAATGATGCTCTTCGATAAACACATTATCCTTATGGTATGGGATAAGTCCTTTAAGACAAGAAAATGAAACTTGCAAAAGTTGGGATGTTCCATCAAGAAACGTTCACGAGAATACAATGAAGCAAGAAGAGGACCAAAGATGTTTTGAACTAAACAATGTATGTAGCATTAGATCTTAAAATGTAAAGAAGAAATGACTCTAAAAAAAAATAAGGACAAATTTGTTGAACATACATTTATGTATAATATATAAATAATAATTTTTAGACAACTGCAAATAACTTGAAAAATAGTTTGTATTAGATGTATCTTTTAAGATGTTTTATTATTTATTATACGCTGTTGATCTATAATGAATATCTTATAAAAATGTGTGAAAGTGTTTTTTCTATATCTTTATTAATTTAAAGATATTTCAATCACTTCAATGTATCATAAAGAAAAGGTGTTACTAGAAAGTTTTGATCATTTGTAACCAGCAATAACTTCAAAATATGCAACTATTAATAATTTTTTTAAATGTCTATGTGAATAAGCATAATTATGTAAGAGAAAAAGAGACTCCATGACATCATTAGTGATTACATATTCATATGAAAAGTGTTAAGAGTCTTAAGGGTTAGTATAAGATATCTTTTGTTAGATAACTGAGTATAATGAGAGATTTCATTTGTAAATCTCTCATCAAAACTATTTTGTAAAATAAATGAAAGATATCTTTTATATTTACAGTTGAGAGCGTGTACTTTGTAGTTAAATAATTGTTTCATGTTGAATAGCTTAGATAAATTTTGTTTATGTTTTATGAAAAACTGTGTATTTGTTTATAAATTTAGAAAAACTTAAGTGAATAGTCTAGAGAGAGGTTGTATATTTAAATAATAAAAAATGATTTAATGTACTTACAAGTAACGATAATAATGTTTAGATTTTATTTTAAATAGTGAAACTAATTATTATAATGATTATTTTAAATAGTAAAACTAATTGTTATTAGTGTGGGGAACTAATATAAAATTTTGTATTATTACTCTATCTTTTTACAGGTATATTATTTGTCGGTTTTCTAAAGGGAATTGTGAAAATATTTATAAATTATCAAATAATCCTATTTACGTTTGATAGGTCCACGCAAAAGTTTTTTACAGAAAAAGTCAATAATTCTTCCATCAGTTCAGAATCAACTTCTATCGTTGAACAACAGGTTAAAAGTGGCTATAACTGTAAAAAATTATTATGTTACAAGTTGAAATTAAAGGAGACAAACCAGTATGAAAATAGAATAAAATTCGTGTTGAATAATATTAATAATAACTTCTAAAAAATATTTCTATTTGAAAAAAATCTTAATAAGAATGACAATTTTCAAAACTTCACATCACACGCAAGAAACAAAATATAAAATCTCTATGAACAGTTTGAAACTTGATTACTGAAAAAAAAAAAAGTAATCTCGACTACATGAAAAAAAATCTTCTCATATTTTTTATTTATCTTCAACTTTTTTTTATTCATTTCTCATTTTTCTTTCTTTATTTTCTCTGAGATAGTTTTCTCCTACCCCACTTCTTTGACAATAAGGGGCTGCGTTCAAGATAAATTATTGGAGCCTTAACGAAATTGACCAAACTCTTTATACGATTTCACATCACACCCAATCAACACTTTTCATTTAGATACTCTTCTTATGATTCACATACAGTGTCAAAATATGAGTTTTTTCATAAGCCTTAGATGTTCAATAAAAATTATTATTTTAAAATTATGATAATAAAATATTCTGTAAAAAGTTGATCATGTGAATTGTTAATGATTAAATAAATCAATAAAATATAATTTTATTATTTAAAATCAATTAAAAAAAGTCTATTTTAGTTGTCATGTCAATACAAAACCTCCATTAGCGTGCGGTGTACATTGTGCGCACGATCAAAATATTAATATTTTCTATATTTTAATGTATTAATTAATGGCTAATCATGACCCTTTAAAATAAATTATCTTGCATTGAACCACCTTCATTGAGTCATTTAGAAAGTAAACAATGTTTAATTTGGCTTTTTTTGGTACAGCTCTAAACCATTCATGATTATAAACAAAACATTATTTAGATAATGTGTCAACTTTTCTTTTATCTTCATTCTCATTGAAAATCATCTCCTTATATTATTTTTTTTCATTTATTTTATTGAAGACTAAAGAAATTATTTTCTTCTTATGTCTCCTCTTGTCTGATTGCAAAATTCCAAACGTATTTGTTGGTTTCTCTTTGTCATCAAATTTCTTCCACTTATCCAAACCAGCAAGTGTGACCTCTCTTCTTTATCACTCTCTTTACAAAAACAAGCCTCAACTTAACTTCACTTGTTATAAATCCTTTGTTTTCATATGTTACTCAGTGGATTTAAAAAAGGAAAAGGCACATTAGCGTCCCCAAATCTATTGCAAGTTATTTTTTTACAATTTTTATTTGGCTGGAGTACTAAAACATATATTTTAGGTTCTAATATATATAAGGTTAAACTTTTTAATTGGAAGTGATATCTTTTATCATGCTTCAATGGTGAGTAAAAAAAAATGGTTTTAGTCATTCTTTAATATGTTTTGAAAAGCGCATATAACTTCTTATTAATGTTTTGCTTCTAACAATATTTGTGTTGTCCTTCACTAAAGTAAATTTTTATTTGCAATATATGTTCTGTCTTTTAGTGTACCGGTGTTCTATCATGATAAGAGAAAAATACATTAAAATTTGTCAACGTGTTATTTTAAGATTGCATGTTATATGCTAATGTATTATAAATGTATATAAAATAAGTTCCTTTTTTTTTACATAATGGTCCTATTAGATTGAAGTACTAAAGCATTTCTTTTATTCCAAGTGTAAGCAAGATTATTTTTTTCATTAAAAGTAATATTTCTGTCTTGCTTTAAAGTACCAAATCAGATCCTTTAATATATTTTGAAAATCATATGAGCTTTTTATAATATTTTGCTTTTGACATTGTAGTTGTGATGTATTAAAACATATTTGTATTGTTCGTAATATGTTTTGTCTTTTAGTATATTAATATTAATGTGTAATATGTTTTTGTCTTTTAATATATTAATTTTCATTGTGATTAATATTGAAAGTCTGGCATCTACTAAAAGAATTAAGACCAATTTATAAAAATTAAGACCAATTCACAATATATAAGTAAATGTAAATATCACTTTAAAATTAATTTTGTAAAGTTTGTAAAGTTAAGTTAGACTTAAAATTTATTTTTTAAGATGATATTAAAATTTATCCTAATAAAATTTGATGGGCCTATCATGCCATCTACTATATATATAAATAAGTACAAACATCATCTTATAAAATCAATTTTATAAAATTAAATTAAACTTAGAGTTCATTTTTTAAGAGTTAGGTTTCATACTCTATTACAATTGTTAGTTGTAATATAGATTATATAGTAGGACATTGCATGTTAGGTGTCATATATTGTTTGCTTCCTCATTCCTTAAAAAATTCTCATGATTTTACAATGTAACACCCAAAAAAATGACCATCACAAAATATAAACTTATTAATTTACATGATATATGTATAAATACACATATTTACAAAAGAAGGAAATGCAAAGCAAATTTTTATTCCTCTTCAAATATCGTTTCGATAATTATACATATATCTGCTCAGATAGATAATACAATCATAGCAATTCATAATACAAACAAACATGTGCAAGGGTAAGCTATTGAAAATCAAATTCTAACATACAAAATATAAGTAAAAAGACCCAAGTTGATTAGGAATTCATAATTAATTCAATTTTCTTTTCAATCAAACATAGTCGTACAAAATCCAAATACCAATCACAACAATCCAACTTCATTCCAATACCAATATACAATCATCATATAGCACACACTTGGATTTATTACCAACCACAACAATTCAACTTCATTCCAATACCAACATACAACAATCAGACCCCACACATGAATTTATACATGTACAACAATCATATAGGTCAGGTCACACATTGACCTATCGCCTTTCGGAAGACTCCATAAGTATAATTTTACTAGAGACTAACATATGATCCAATCAATATACACCACACATGGATCTAAAGAAAAATGATCAAGGTAAGTTCAAACCTCCAATAATGAGTGTCTAAAGTGGATTCTCGTGTATGAACTCCCTCATGAGCTTTTGACCACTTGATATCTTAGTCTATGTGACTTAGACCATCAATGAAGTTATAATATAGTTTTTCATACTTAATACACAATCAAACAATAACTCATACATTATCCCAAATGCCAAATGTCAAATATGTTAAATGTATAACATCAATGTCATACAAATTTCATCACGTACAATACATACTATTTAAACACTTCACAAATTAATTGAATATACACATCAATAACAACATTTAAATACTAAAGTAGCTAATATAATATCTCTCTACATTTTCAAACAACATATAATCAAACAATTTTCATCAAATATCATTCCTATAAAAAGAAAATTGAGATCTGTGACCAATCACCTTCACATTCAGATCCTCTAACCTAGGATATTATTGAAAGATTAAAGCTAGTTCCCCTTTACTAAAATGTTTATCTTCAAGACAATTTTCAAAACCAAGCACTAGTGATATTCTAAAATTTAGGGATCTATAGCAAGTTATCTAAAGATAGCCAAATTTCACTATATGGTAGAACAAGTTGAGAGAAACACTTTTTTCAAATGTCCCTATTAATATTGATAAACAAATCACATAGAAAAAAAAGGAAACAAAAAATATTTAGGATAAATATAAACTTACTCTGTTTAAAAATCTGGTTGAGGAGAAATGATCATGATTCCTCAACTACTTTATAGTGTGATCAGATTTTAAAATACATGAGATATGAAAAGAGAAAAGTTAGAAAGAAGGAAGAGCTTGGGAGAAAGATGTGGGGGAAAAAAATGTAGGGATATAGAATTACAATTATCTATATAAATCTATGTGTCAAAATCTTAAAAAGAAACTACATACAAATATTTACAATAAATAATTTTGTTTGACTATTTTACATTTTTTTTACATAATATGACAATAAAATATAAATAAATTAAATAAATATAAAATTAATATCTATATCAAATAAATATGTCAAAATTAAATCTTCAAGAAAATATAAAACAATAGCATTAAAATATAATAAAAAGTAATTAAAAACTATAATAAGTAATTTCCTTATTTTTTATTTCAAAAACATCATTATTATTCCATTTCAATAACATTAAAATATAATAAAAAGCTTTATTATGAATTATGCGGGTTAATTCACCTCGCTTTATCATTGGCTCGCATGATCCGTAAGTTATGTAAGACGGACCACAGTAAGTCATTAAATTGAAAATACTTCCATTTAACATTTTTTTTCTGGGAATGGGTACATAACCTGACCCAGATAACCCACTTAGCATAATCTTCACTATCTAATATCATCATATTCTTCTCCGAGGAGTATGGATTATTTATTTAGTGAGAAACTCTTTGTTTAATTTGTTTAGTGTGAAAAACTTCTTCACCAAGCTGAAAAAATCTCACACTAGAAAAAAAAAAAAAAAAAAGTCTCTTCAGCTATCAAAACTACCTATAAACCTAATTTGTGATTTTACATCTTCCTCTTAACCATGTAATGTTGGAGGTTAGCTTGGATAGGGAAGAAGTTAAAACTTTTTTGTTACCTCTGAATTCAGAAGAAGATTGTTTAATTCTCTTTCTTCTGAATTCAGATCTCTGACTAAGGAAATGCTGCAAAAGGGAAGGTGTTTAATTTCCCCTCCAGCAACTCTCACCATCCTATTAATATTTTTTTTTTGCTTTTTTGTGTTTTTAACTTTGTCTTTTACACTTTCTTATACATCCAATCTGCTTAAATAGTATTTCTTAAACATCTTTCGAAATCAAATATAGGAATATATACTTCTCAGGAAAACAAGTGTAGATATTTTCTGAAATAGTTGTAATTTAGTGAAATAAATTTTAACCCCTTTTAAAAAATTAGGATATCTAAAAATTCATTATTCCCCAAAAGAAGTAATAAATTTAAGATATGAAAAAATTTCTCCTAATTAAATGTACCCTTATTCATGGTATGCTCTGACTAAAAAGCTTTAATGATGAGGAATATTTCTTGAAGAAAATATAATCTCAACTTACTAGTTATAGGGAGAAAAGCCAAATCGAGTTGAGAGGGGAGTAACTCCTATTAATTACTTATTCCTCTTAAAATTATAATTAGGTTTAAATCAAAATCTCTTGTATAGATGATAAATATATTTGATATTGTTCAAACTTATCGTGATTTTAACCTAAAATATTATTGCAGAAGTATGGATAATACTTAAATGAGAATATATATATATATATATTATGTTTTCATCTCATTTAAATTATTAAAATTACATTTTAGTTTATTAGATAACTTAGCAGATTTATTATTTTTATGTTTTCTATTTCATTTATTTAAAGAACTATTTTTTGTATAAGATATTCAAAGAGCTATTTTATTCATTTAATATTTACTAAATTCATTTAGATTAAAATAATATTTTCTCTTTAATTATAATTTTAAATACACATTTTTTCTTGATACGACTTTATTTAACTGATATATTACATTTTATAAAATATAAATAATATTTTTATGATTTATACAATTATAATTTATTTTTAAAATTTAGAAAAAATATAAAAAAATACATTTTTTAACTTAAATATTTGATAATATTATTTTATTATAATATTTTTATAGAAAATATTTAATTAATATTTAAAATAATACAAAAATAAAACTATTACCTAAAAAAGATAGGTATTATCACATGGAACTCGATTACCTTATTTTCCTCCAATAATCAATTTATTGATGACATTGATTATTGGAGTTTTCTTACTCTACATGATTGCCCCTTACAAAGGGTATTCCACAGACACTCACATAGGTTGGAAAAAGAATATGCTTATCACCACGGAATCTCTCAACCTCCAGGATAATTGAAGAGAGTGGTAAATGGGTGGGAAAAATAAAAATTAATATATTTAATCTCATCATTTCTAAAATTATTTATTTTTTAACCAAACACCATGAATGTTGAATAAAATAATAGTATTTTTGTGGAAGCCCCACTAACGGAAAGCTTGAACCACTCTCATTCTCCCAAAACAAAACATTTCAGCATAACCTTAATTAGACAGGCGACGTTATCAGCTGACCCATAACACATTCCTTCATTACACACCAAGTTTGGCAAAGAAAAAATCGAATAAGTGATTTGCTCTCAATGCAACCACCCCTACCATTAGGTTTAGGTAAACATGATGTATTGCAATTAATCACTCAAATTAAGAACTCCGTTGACAAATGCTAAGAAGCTGAGCTGTCACACCTTAAATTAATTAATCAACTCTTCACACCATTTTCTATATGCATGTAATAAATTATTTTGGAAGAAAATTATTTGAACTGTCCTGTACTGAGTCTATTCCTTCAAGTCACGGTTAGAAAAAACCTTATGTCCAGTGTTAGCCTAATTCACAACCTTATGACCTGAGAGTATAAAATAAGTATTAATCACAGTGATTAATACATGATCCTATTAATCACATTAGATAAATATTAACTAAACTTGTAATCCTTTTTATAAAATAAAAAAAGTGTCTTCACAATATATGATTAGTGACCTCCTATATATTTATTTGTACACTTATTTATATTTGGAAAACTGAGAGAAACTACCAAAAAGATAAAACAAAAATAAGATAAAAGTGTAATACTAATTCTAATTCAAAACTTTAAGATATTAAATTTTTCAATCTTATTTTTATAACTCAATTTTCTCATTTACACTCATAAATTTAGAGTCATATTTAAATATTATACTACAATAACTTATATTTATTATAACTTAAATTTTGAAGTGTCGTTTTAACTACCCCTACTCAAACTGAGGTTGAAGAAAAAATTCCACACCTGCTCATTGAAATTCCACATAAAAACATTATTCATTTTGCATATCAAAATTAACTACTATTTTCAACCGCAATTAATTCGTTTAAAAGTTATTGTAAAAAGAAAAAAGAAATAGCACTATTTCGTCACACTTGGGTTGAACCCTACATTTGCGCCAAAGAACTCGAAGTGGCCAACACGTTCACCATCGCTGAAGCTTTTGTACTTACTTTGATAGCAAAATGCATTCACCAGACAACGATGGCTTTCCACAAACTTATGACATCGACGACTTCACTTGCCTTGGCATCCAGTTTTGGTTTGTAATTGAAGGTAAATATAAATAGAATAAATAAATAATTAATACAAAAAATGAATATCAATGTTTTACAAAAAAAATTAAATTCGTTATCCTTTATCTTTTGTTCGAATTTGAAGTTATCTACTATATTGAACAGAGTTGTTGAACAGCATATTCCATTATCGGTACTCTGTTCACACAGCAGAAATAATTAAAAAAAACTCTGCAGTGCCTGAGTGTACTTTGCTACCGACACCTATGGACGTGTATCAAATTATTAGACACAAAGTTTAAATACGATAATATAACATATCAATAAATAATTGGTTTAGCCGAACAATTTTTTATAGACTAAGAATCTGTTGTTCATGTCCAATAGTTAAGATAACTTTCAGCTACCTTCTTGATTATATGTACTAAAAATCAATTGTATTTTGGTTCATTAAATAAAATAATCGCAAACAATTATTAAGGAAAGATTTTGGATGTAATGTGAACAATTTTAAAACATTTATATTGAGTAAAATGATATAATATAAAAAAACTAGTCGCGATCAATCATTATGAATATCTTATGTAATAAAAGACATGTGTTACATGAAAAATAATCAAATTTTACTTATAAGTAGAAGAATATAAATACATATATACATATATATATATATAGTAAAAACTATCTTATATTAAAATTTTAGCATAGAAATTTAATAAATAAATTATTAATAAAAAGTAAATAAATATAAAAAGAAGATAAGACAACATTTCAATGTTTAATTAAAAACACTACAAATTAGTAAAAACAATTAGTTACCAAGTATTGTTAAGGCTGATGCATCAGACTCCGTGATTTGCGGGTTATCTGCAGGTTCAACCCCAAATACCTAACTCTTACAACCTAATTTTCTAACTTTCGAATCCGCGTGTATGAAGAACGAACTCAACTATTTAATTGTTAAAAATATAACAAATTATCGATCCTAATTTTGTTATATTTAGGTAATATTTGTAATTATAGTTTTTGTAACATATATTGTAAATATTTTGAGAAACATATTTAATCAATATATTTTCAACTGAAGAGATATTTAATTTACTCTTACATGTATGTAATGTAAGAGATTAAATTATAGGCCAAATTAAATTAACCTATTCTAAGACTTCATGAAATTATATAAATATTCTCTGTCTTTTTAATATATACACCAACATTATTTTTAGAGATGCACCTTTTTTTTTTAAAAATATTAACAAGATCAATGTGTATATATATGTGTGTATATATATATGTGTATATATATATATATTCAATTGTTTAATCCCTGTCAAAAACAGTTCACATGACGCCAAAAACTAATAGAATAAGGTTATATAAATATGGAAATGAAAGTAAAGAAAGGAGATATTATATTTTATTTTATATTTAACTAAATTTGCTCACATGATATTTATATATGACAAAATCAGATTATAGAAATAAACCAATAAAAAAAAATTATAAGTGATTTTTTCTAAACCTAAAAGGAATATGTTCAGATTATAGAAGCTTTGATCTTTCTTTCCTCAATTGAAATATCTAACATTATAAAAACATGGTAAAAAAAATAAAAAAGAAAAAGAAAAAAAAAGGGATTACCTAAATGCTAGACAATAGAACTAAATTATAGAAACCTGTCAATAAAAATAAAGAAAAAATATTTTATTTTATTTAATAATTGAAAAAAAATTACATAATGTCAACAGATAATAGAGTTAGATTATACAAACATAAAAAAGAAGAAAAAAAGTATATTTTATCTGATACCCAAATTTTTTTACTAACATCCTATAACAAAATCAGATTATAAAAACATGTCAATAAAAATAAAATGAAGGAAAAAAAGATGTTGCTTTTATCTGATACATACAAAATAATATTCTCAATATATACTAAATAGATAATTACTTACCTTTTTTTTTATCAACAAAAATATTGTATACCAAAATCGGAGCAAAACGTTTATTACTTACCTTGAATTGATCTTAGTATTATTCTTTCGCTTATATTTATTGCTTTTCTTCTATCTTTCTCTTCCAACTTTTATTATACTCATATTGTTAAACACCTAAATGCTAGAGTAGAAAAAAAGTGAAGTTTTTTTTTTAATTTCCCTTAAATATAATAGGTGTCAATATAATACAAAAATTGTTAAGAGTTTTCATCCCTTTTCCTATATTTATATTGTCAAACTAGTAAATGCTAAAGCAGATAAAAGTAAAAAGTTATTTTTTTTATTAAATTACATAATAAAAAAGACTAAAATAACTTTAAATATATTGTGTTAATATAATAAAAAATAGTCATTGGAATTTCATTTCACATCTTTTTTTATATAGATAAGTAGCTCACATCTTGATGAGTATTATACTTCTAAAACACGAATAACCGTTAATTATAAGATTAATTACCTCGAAACAATATCCTATAATTCAACATATTTATTGGTTAAATATATATTATGTAAAAAGTAAATCTATGAAGTAAGATTGTGATAGGCAATGACAATAATATTACGTGAAACGTGCATAATAAAATAGCAAGATTAGTGTCGGTAGCCACAAGCTTTGGAATCATAGAGATTTGCTCCTTCACGTTATAAGATAATTATAAAATTTGCAATTGAGACTTTTCTATTAATCGTTCTTTTTGATTTGTGAGAAAAACAACTCCAAGCAACGACATGGTCCTTCACTTCACAAACTAAGTTCATTTAACACCATAAATCGAGATTAGCAAATTGTGTTTAATAGATTTGATTTGGGACGCAAATTGTGGCTATTCAGGATTGTTTCTTCAGCGGAACCATGGAGATTAATATTTTATTTCATATTTTAATTCAGTGTTTCTTATTTTATTATTATGAAGTGAAGTTTTTAGTTATAGTTGACGTGGATTATTCTCAATAATTTATTATAATTTTTTATAATAATTATTAGTACTACTCCAACCAAAATTTATTGGTCACTTATTATAATTGAGAGTGTCCATCCATTAAAAAAAAAAAACAATATAAAAAACTTCTGAGACAAAAGTCGAGTGAGATAATAGGGTTTATTTAAGAAAAGATTTTCAGAGAAATTTCACTAAAAAAAATAAACCTTTCATAAATTAAAACGAGTTTATACCTAAAGTATTTTTTTTTTAACCAAACGTTGTAATTTAGTATTTACTTGTATTTAGTCGTCCAAAATTTTCCTATAAAGTAGCCAATCTGCCAAATATGCCCTCAACTCAAATTCTTTTTATTTATTGTAAACTTAAATTTAAGTGAAAACTAAAAATAATACTAGCAACTTACTTGTTCTAAGAAAAGTGAGCTACCAAAGGAAGACAATTAAATAGTATAATATAAATATACATAAACAAGATGTGTGAACATCGTGCTCACAAATATGCATAATGTAAAATAGAATAATTAAAACAGTACTTCTAAGTCGACGTGAAATTGTTGTCCTAACCTGCGTCACCTTGTCTTTTAGTATAAAGTATAATCATAAAACAAAAGTAATATAAATGCATGAACGGGCATAAAATATATATCAATCAAGATACAGATAATCTAATATTATACTATATCATCCACAACACATTCTCAATTTACGGCAACACATAAAAAATACAAAATTACATCAAAATTATACTTCGCAATCACACGAATCCATATGTTGTATGACCTCACAATAATTTGATACAACTTCAAATTTTCGTGAAAAACAGTGTTAAGTATTCAACAAACATTTATTTGTAAAATATTGTAATATACTTTTAATAATTCAATTCCAGCAAGCATTTATTTGTAAATATTGTTATATATATATATATATATATATATATATATATATATATATATATATATGTGTGTGTGTGTGTGTGAACTTTTTAGATTATATAATTTAGATTATTATTGGAGTTGTAATATTGTAACAACAATTTGGTTATAGAATCATCTCATCTCATGCGTCTATCTTATTTCATTCCAATCAAATAATTGAAAAACTTATTCACATATTTTTTTTTCAATCATAAATAAAAAAATCACGTGATTCATATAAATGTAATTTTAAAATTAAATTTTATAAAAGAAACATGCATTTGAAATTAAAGAAATATTATTTAAGTTATATCGCTTGAATAACATTGGTATGGACAAAAGAAAATTAGTTTTGATTTATTAAAATTGTGAATGAACAATATAATATCTCATTTGATCATTTAAACAAACATTTAAAGTGTTTAACTATAGTGGAAAATGAGTCTTATAACTTAAGTATTCAACCATAACTTCAACAAAATAATTTATTCTTCAAGACACAAACTACCAAAACCTTTTTTAAGTTTCTAACTCTTCATTTCTTAAACGGTCACTTATTTTTTAGTGATAAGATTTTAAAATATAAATAATGGTCTCCACATATCTCTTACTCAAATTATAAGTTATAAGTTATACGTTGAGTATTATATTTTAATTATTATGAGAATGTCACATTTAAGTAATAATATTTAGTCTTAACAATAAATATTGCCTGAACGTAGCTTGAAAAAACTAACTTAAGGCTTACGTAATATATTTAAAAAAAAAACACACAAAATAGTATAATTCACAACCAATTCCAACTCATTTAACAAAATTTAAACAAAACGTTAACTTTTTTTTTTCTTAAACCTACATAGGTAGTAATTCAAGTCAATTGTAACTATTCAACACTCAATTTTAAATTAAGTCAAAAGTAACATAAAATAGAATAATTATTGTCACCAACAATTCCACTATTATAAATTTATAGAAATATCAATTCAATTTCACAATATTTACATATTTTAAGTATATCTAAACCAAAAATTATCCACAATTTTAGGTTAGCTCATCATACCGAAAAGGAACTCGGTGCTTAAGAAATTTTCAACCTTTTACTCCTTCAATGCATAGATTTTCTTGAAAGCTTCCTACCATATTTTTTTAAACTCCAACCTAGACGATCAATACTTCAACTTTATACAGTAGGTGTTTCCTATTCTTAATTGATTTAGCTAAGGAGATATAAAATGTTGACATGCTAAAAAAAGTGAAAAAATAGATAAAAGAAATTGTAGGAGAATGAGAAACTTACAAATATCAAAATCAAAATGAATATATTATGACTTATTTTTAACTAACTACTTAACGATGTGATATAATGATGAGAATGGTATACAACTAATCTATAAATTTAGAAAAAATATAAAAAAGGAAAAATATAGATTTAAAAAGATGAATTTTTATAATAAACAAAGAATGAAATATGTTAAATATAATTATGATTTTATAAAAATTATATTTATTTATTTTAAATTTTATTATCTAAACTTAGAATAAATTTATCCTACCATTAGAATATATAGGACGAAGTGAGGAAACAAAAAAAGAAAAAACCATCCTGTTCATTGTTGTTGTACTAAAAAATAGAGCACAACATAATGCCCTAAAAAGATGTATTTTGACGTAGAGTTGAGAGAGCAAAAGTAAACATGCGAGAAAAAATAGACAATAATTTAAATCAAAATAATTATTATTTTGATTCAAAATAAAATGAAAATAAGACTTAATTTGTTCATTAATTATTAAAATATTATTTTATTTCCACAAAAAATTATGTATTTAACATAAAATAATCTATTATTTTAGGCTTATATAAATATATTTTGCTTTCTCGCCGTCTCTTCCAAGAAGGTAGAGGAAGCACTGAACCCATCATTTAAAGAAAGGAAAATTATAATTTCTTATATCTAAAATCTTAACGTAAAAAAAGAAAAAAATATAAAATTAGAAAAACAAGTGACTACATTTTAAGTAAAATAAAAAGTGCAAGCAATTAATAATGTAAGAAACTATACAAAATATACATGAAAATATTAAATAATAATAATAATAATAATAATAATAATAATAATAATAATAATAATAATAGTAACGTTACAGGTCATAAAGGAGCAAATACAATTAGTTTGAATTTGTGAAAAACACGAACTTTTGACTTTTTTTTGGATTATTGGAAATGAATGTGTTAGTTTCTAGAAAAAAAAATTATCACTTTACTGATTAAAATTTTATCCCATTCATACATGTATCATCTAAAAAGTTTTTTTTTTTCTTCTAGTGTCTAGAAAATAAAATAACAAACCAATGCTATGTAATTTTATATCAATTTTGATATACACTAAATTTGATTTTTCACTGGTTATAAATTTATAGGTTTTAAGTGAGATTAGTTAAATTTTAAACACCATTATGGTTATTAATGAAAGAAACATCACCCTTTTCTTCCTCTCTGATGCAAGTAAAGAGTAAGTGTTATTTAAGTTTTAAAAAAAATTAAAAACACAATAAAATAATTTGACTTTAATAGAATAATATTTCAATTTTGTTTGTATTCTATTTCCTTTACTTTTACGCATAATGCATATATCTAAATTAATTAAATATTATATAAAGGATAGATGTATAGATGACAAGAAAATATCCTTTAGATTTTTTATCTGTCTCAATTTTATAATTTTTTTTTTCTGATCCATTTCTTTGAATATTTAATAAATTTATTATTATTTTTCTATTATATCTTTAGTCTTTACAGTATTTTTTAAATAATTTATATGAATTTATTGTGTTAGATAAATAAAAATGGATAATACATAAATTTGTACAAATATCTTATTAAAATAAAAAATATTATATTTCATTATTCTTAAAAAAATTAGGAAGTTATTTATATTACCAAATAAAAGTAAATAAGATATGACACTAAAAGAAAAAAAAGAAAATATGGATTCTTCCCCTAATATTGAGATTTACGCTACATAATTATGCGTCATGTCTCTCACTCCAAAAGTCGCTGTAATCGATTTTCCAAACATTAAAATCACATATCCGAAACCTAAGAAATATAGGTTTGGTGTTGACTTCCTTTAATGACTTTAGCTTTCGTTATGCATCAGAACCAAACTTCTTTTTCATATTTCACTGCATACATAACTATCATACGAAGGTAAAACGTAAACAAAATTTAACTGATAAAACTATAAATTTAACTTTTGTCAGATACTTTTTCTGGATAAATATTTAATTTGGACCTTTAATGTATTTATTTTTATTGAATTAAAAAAATTATAGACAATTTAAATAAAAATATTACATTATTCTAAATAATTTATATAAAAGGAAATAAATTATACTCGAAATATTGACTTGGCATGGGTTGTTATCTCCTAATATGAAGTAATAGGTCTGATTGGGTATTGGGAAAATTATTATCTATTTCATATCTTATTACTAGAGTGGAATTTTATGAGGACAAATGAAAGAAATAAAAAAAAAAAATGTATCTTATTAATTTTGAGAAGGTGAAAGGGAAAATATAATTAATTAACATATTTATTCAAGGTTGTAAGGGAATAAAAGGTGTGAAAGAGGTGGTGTTGTGTGGCAGAGGCAGTGTCTCTCTCTATATATAATCTGTATCTGGGATTGAGCAGACCCGTTCTTTGTCTCTGAGAGTGTGAAACAATGGGAAAAGGTGGATCTCTGAGCGATGGCGTGGTGAAGAAGATCGTGCTATCGTACACCTACGTTGCCATATGGATCTTCCTGAGCTTCACGGTAATCGTGTACAACAAGTACATCTTGGACAAGAAGATGTATAACTGGCCCTTCCCCATCTCCCTCACCATGATCCACATGTCCTTCTGCGCCACCCTCGCCATCCTCCTCGTCCGCGTCTTCCGCCTCGTCGAGCCAGTCTCAATGTCACGCGAGGTCTACCTCTCATCGGTTGTCCCCATCGGAGCCCTCTACTCCCTCTCCCTGTGGCTCTCCAACTCCGCCTACATCTACCTCTCCGTCTCCTTCATCCAGATGTTGAAGGCTCTAATGCCCGTCGCCGTTTACTCCATCGGCGTCCTCCTCCGCAAAGAGTCCTACAAAAACGACACCATGTTCAACATGCTCTCCATCTCCCTCGGAGTCGGCGTCGCCGCCTACGGGGAGGCGCGTTTCGATGCCTGGGGCGTCCTCCTCCAACTCGGCGCCGTCGCCTTCGAGGCCACGCGCCTCGTCATGATCCAAATCCTCCTCACCTCCAAGGGGATCTCGCTCAACCCCATCACCTCGCTCTACTACGTCGCCCCCTGCTGCCTCGTCTTCCTCACCATCCCCTGGATCTTCGTGGAGTACCCTGTCCTCCGAGACACCTCCACCTTCCAGTTCGATTTCGTGGTCTTCGGGACCAACTCCTTCTGCGCCTTCGCGCTCAACCTTGCTGTGTTTCTCCTGGTCGGGAAGACCTCTGCGCTGACCATGAACGTTGCAGGCGTGGTGAAGGACTGGCTCCTGATTGCGTTCTCGTGGTCGGTTATCAAGGACACTGTGACGCCGATTAATTTGTTCGGGTACGGGCTGGCGTTCCTTGGCGTGGCGTATTACAACCACTCCAAGTTGCAGGCGCTGAAGGCCAAGGAGGCGCAGAAGAAGACCGCTCAGGCCGATGAGGAGGAAGGGAGATTGCTCGAGGAGAGAGAGTCCGACGGAATGGGCAAGAGAAACGACCAGCAGAATTAATTGGTTTAATTAATTGATTAATTCATTAATTCATTTCCTGTTTCATTTACACAGATTCCAGAGAAAAAAAATCGGTACGAGCAAAATAAAACCAGGAGGTTTCGATTTCAGGCGAATATGGAAACGGGCATCATCCTCTCTGTCCGAATTGCCGGTTCGGTACGGTTTTTTTCGGGTTTATTTATCGATCCTCTCTTCTCGTTGCTAATGGTGGCCGTCGATAGTTAATTAGTAGGTTTGGATTTGAGATTCCTGCTCTTTTTTGTTTATCTTAGAGAACAATTATGTGTTACTGGAGCCAGAGTCTCCAATCTTTTTATTATTATTATGATTATTATTCTCTCATTTGCATTTTCGGTGGTTTAGTTTTCGTTCTGTTGTTGTAGGAACTCGATTTATGGTTATTAATTCTTAGTACATTTCTATTCAGTGATGTTTCTTCTGCTATTGTGAGTTTGGGATTTATCTTACATAACTGTTGGCGGATGAGAAACTGACAGTGGTTTAACACCGATGAGTATGTTCGGTTGGATGTGTTGTTCACAGTTTAGGGTTTAGAAAAGTAACTTGTTGATCTCTTGCAATCATGGTTGTTTCCCTTGTATTGTGGGTAATGGTGTTATTTTTTTTGCCCCACATCGAAGCTAGGACTAGGTCAGATGCACTGTCGGCGGAAACACTTGAATATTATATCTCAATGCTATTATCATTGGGCCATCGTTATAGGAATTTAATTCATCTGTTTATGAATGATGATTGAAGACGTTACTGTTCTGTAAATTGATTTTGATGTTCAAAACTCGTTAATATGAAATGGACGCCTGATGTTGCGCTCAGTCCTTGTCGGAATCTGCATATTCAATGCTCGATGATGTTCTTATCACGGCTTTCTTTGCCCCCCATTCCGCCTAATTCCTCCTAGTAGGACAATGGCTACAGTCCATGTTTGATAGATGGGGAAAATGGCATGTTCATTGATATTTCTGTCCTACAAACGGGAAAAGTCTAAATACTTTTCTGCTTTTCTTTTTCCGTGAATAGTGATCAAACTGTTAAATACCTTTATTTTTTTACGATAGTGTCTGCCTTTGTCTATAACTGTTCCATGTAGCACCGCTTGTTTTAAACCTAAGATCAACAGTGTATCTGAAGAGTAATATTACCGTTATATTGTTTCTCTATCCAATTGAGGAGTTAAAGCTGAAAGCAAGAGCATAGCTTTGTTGTATTACTGAAGTGTGTATCAGCTGAAACACTAGGATAAATACACTCAATGTTCCTCCTCTTTCCTTGGTTTGCTAATATCCAACACATGTCCTCACTTTTGCCCAGTAGAGACTCATTCATGCTCCCCGAAGAGGCATATTAATTTCTTGACAGCGGTTGGTAGCCATTAACGCTGACTAACCATTTATGGAAAAAAAAACATGTATCGTCAATGAATTTATTTCAGTGGGTAGAGACTTAGCTACTCATATAGTGTTATGGGCGAGATTACCACGAAGTTAGTGATAATGACCATTATCTAGCATAAGTTGGTGGCATTAGCTCTGGTTTGGTTTGCTGCACAACAAGATTTGTACCTTGATAGTCACCGACAGATAAGCCCAAAAGAGAATTCAATTATAATAATAATCCGTTTGTTTGAACAAGTGGCGTGATGAGTAAGTATAAAATATTTAACTAATTCAGTGTTTGATGGTGACGGAATCTGTGGACGTGAAAGTCAAAATAAACAAAAAAAGAGCTATATTTCTTATTCAGGTTGGCTTGGCATGACTCTCCTGCGTCCCGAGAGCATATTGAACAAGGAAAAAGAATTAATGGGTTTGGGTGGACGGAGAAAAAAACTTAATTAAATCCAACCAGATGGAAAGGCCATCGTCAAATTGAGCAAACTTCTTTTTATAGAAAAGAAAAACATGATACTTAAGATGCACGAACTCAACTTTTTAAGAAAACTTTATCGTGATTTCTGTATAAAGATGCTTGTAAATTTTTCAGTTCTCGAAACAGGATTCAACCGATGATCGTAATGCCATGAAATATGCATTTGGTGTTCCAAAAAATATTCAACAGAAATCATATACTTTACATATTTTTGGTGTCTGCTGGTGTCCCTATTTTTGGCAGCTGAACGGTAGTAAAGCGCACTCTGCTCAACAACCACCAAAGGAGATTGAGTGTGGGTCACGTAAGAATATTAAAACCAAAATAAACACTCCTTGTTCTTCTCTCGGTTCATATATCTTCATATTTTTTCTATTTCTTCTATCTGGTTTATGCACTTTCACCCGCCAATGTTGTCTGTCCTGTTCTTTTACTAAAGTAGCTTCAATCAGTGTTTTACTATGTAAAATACTCCAGACCATACAATTCTGAACATCCAATTCACCCTAATGAAATGGAAACAGGAATAACCTTTGCTCTGATATTTTGAAGAAGGTCTATCGGTGCATGTTGTCTTGCACCATATTGCTCCAGTTCCTCTGACATCATTGAATTTTTGTTCTTCTTGGCTCCTGTAACATGTTTGAGTATTATATTTTTGCTCTCCTTGCTCCTGCTACAATTTCTGTCGCCGTTTCTTGCCAGCTATATTCAATTAGCCTTTTTGATAAGGACGAAATCCATTGCATTAAAATTTAAAATGGTTTATCTACCTTTTACTCGAAAAAGAAAATGACCCCACCGTCTTGTCTTTTCAATTAGCTGTTTGTCCCTTTTTGCGTCACAGTGGAGACTAAACTCCACGTTCTCTATTTTTGCTGCTCAGTGGCTTTGAGATTAGTTCAAAGAAGAAAAGAAAAACCAACACGAGGAGATAAATGTTAGAGTCAATGAAGATGATTTTTCATGATGAGTTTTAACCTTGCCGCGTGGAGAAACAACCCATCTTATTGGTCTTGTTCAATAAGGAACCACATTCGGCAAGGATCATTGAGACGTGCCCTTCTTGCGTATAAACAAACCCGGCACGAAGGATTATAGGACTCCAGTGCGGTCGCTCTGTTACTCAAGGCATGCGCTTTTCTTCCCTTTCTTCACCACGTGAAGACCTTGCATGCAGAGTCCATCAAGGCCGGTTCAGGGAGCGACGTGATCATGGGAACCGCGTTGCTTACAAGTTATGCCAAATGTGATGCCACCGGGGATGCACGGAAAGTGTTCGATACAATGCCTGAGAGAAATGTTGTGACTTGGAATGCCATGATCAGTGGGTACTTGAGAAATGGAGACACGGGATCTGCTTCTCTTGTGTTTGAGGATATGCAACGGAAAACTCAAGTGACTTGGAGTCAGATGATTTGTGGGTTTGCTAGGAATGGGGATATTGTCACTGCTAGGAGGTTGTTTGATGAGGTTCCCCATGAGTTGAAGGATGTGTTAATATGGACTGTGATGCTTGATGGGTATGCTAGAATAGGAGAGATGGAAGCTGCCAGGGAGGTCTTTGAGTTGATGCCCGAAAGGAATTGCTTTGTGTGGTCATCTATGCTTTATGGGTACTGCAAGAAGGGCAATATCG
>Ga0099824_1002368_pt1 | contig 27520 bp, 12 predicted proteins | sample SiratrowhiteBW_FD_76837 | JGI IMG/M metagenome (GOLD analysis project Ga0099824, IMG submission 76837) | Root nodule microbial communities of legume samples collected from California, USA - Siratro white BW | ecosystem: Host-associated > Plants > Roots > Nodule | place: USA: California...
GAGGAAGGATCGTCGGAGCGGCGGCGGAGGCTCATTTGCTTCCAGCGCGACATGAGGTGCTTGAGACGCACGATTTGACGAATCTTCTCGACCTTCTTATTCATAGCACCCGCCATTGGAGAAGGGTGAATGAAGAAGAAGAAGAAACAGAGAAAAGGTTTGGTTTTTGAGTTGGAAAGAGGCACAGAGAGGGATAAAATAGTGTGTGGGAGCAATGAATGAGAACTGATCCTCTGCTTAAGAGAATGATTGTGTTTTTCTCTAAGTGCCCTTATTATCTTTCCTTTCCCATAACAATCCCCACATTCATAGGAATATTTAAAAAAAAAAAATTAATCACGAACACAATTAATAATTAATTAAAAGATTATTAATTATCTTACATGGTAGTGATATTTTTTTCTTGCATTATTTAGCCAGATTCAAATTGAGTAATGTGATATAACATTATGTATCACCACCAATGTACTTATTAAATTAGCTTTTATGATATTTTATTTTGTTCTGCTTTCATTAATTTAAAAACAACTTTAATAAATTATTAATTTACTCTGTAACAAAATAATTAATAATTTGCATACAAGTTATGGAAGCTTGGAATGGGGTATGCTCCACTTCCTTTCCTATTTAATAGTAACTGGAATTTAAATTGGATTTAATTATATTTTAATTTGGTATACTTTGTAACATATGTCATTTTTTTGTTTTTTTTTCTATATATAATTTTGACTTTGATTTTTTATTAATTGTAATTCAATCCTTAAAATATTCACCTCCACTCATTTTTCGTTTAATTTAAGTGTAAAGAGTAAATGATTGATTTGGAGATGATGTGAAGGGAGAATGAGGTGATTTTGTTTAATGGAAATAGTGGACTTAATTAAAATATTTATTGATATATATGCTTGAATTAATAAAGATTGATAAATTGTTTTTTAATATAATGTCAAAATTATCTTTAAAAATATTTTTAAAGTATACAGATTTTTAATTGAAAAAAGCAGATAAGAAATTAAAATAAACAGTATTTCTTGAAAAAAACATTGGACATAAGGTTAAAATAATAATTTATCCAATAACATTTTCAAATCCTTCATTTTCTCTTTGTTTCACACACTATTTTTTTGCTCAAAACTTTCTTTACAAATAATCCCAAATAATCTATATCAAACACTCAATTTTTTATAAATAAAATTAAATCAATCCTTTTAAATAATAAATTATCTCAATCAGTTGAACGTAATAACTTGAAAACTAAATTAACAGATATTTTAATGCATTACAATTTTTTTAATTCATTAAAATATGAAAATAAAATGGAACCGATAAATTAAATAATTAAAATATACTAAATTACGTTTAACAACTCGTTACTTCGGGTTTAAATTATCTAAAATACAATATTTCTTTTCATTGAATCTTATTGTCTAACAATTACAAGTTAAATTCAAACTCTTATTTTTAATTTCATATGATCACTAACAGCATTCCTCATTTTTATAGTTCTATCGTTTCCAATCTCAGGACCAGTATTTTTCTTCAGTGACTTATTGGTTGAATAAAACTATGTTAGGGTTCAATAATTTGAAAAAAAAAATTGCGCCATATAACACATATTTATCCTATATTTTACTTTTTTAGTCTCAGTTTTAATTTTTAAGTTTTAAAAAAATACACTTAACTAGTCTGTTTTTTAAATAAAAAATTGAATAATTATAAACCACGATACTGAATTATGGAAAGCAAAATTAGGGAATATAATTTTATATTTTTATGAAATAAAGAGACTAGAATTACAATTAAATTATTCTTTTATGCCAATTATGAAAGTAATAAATATATAATGTTTCAAAAGTGCATTAGTTTAAATAAGACGGAAATAATAATTAATTTAGAAAAAAATAAAACAAATAGTTAATATTTATTAAATACCGTAACCTTAGTTGATTTCCATTTTTTCTTAAATTTGAAACACGTGAGACGGAAGGAGTAACCAATCAAAACTTTCCAAATTAGTGTAAGAGAATTAAATAGTAATCATGATATATAATTACTATGAATATTTTTATGACATTTAATGGAACACGTGTTTAGAAAACTATAACATTCCCGATTATATTTCTTAAAGATTATATTATATTAGGTATATAATGTATGACATATATATATATATATATATATATATATATATATATATATATCACATTTATTTAAGATTTCAAAAATATATTTTGTGATATAAATTTTAATATGTGCATACTATAAATTAAATATAAAATAGTAAAATATATCATCATTTTATCGAATAGTTTCATCACCTATCAAATCTTTTATTTATATGTAATATACAATTATCATATATTTTAAAATAAATACAAATAAAAAGATAGTGTATGTTTAATATTAAAAGAAATATCAATATGAGTTTATATTTTATATTTCAAACAAGATACAAACATGTTAACTTTTATATTTAAAAATATCATGTAATATCACAATCATTAAGTATCTATAATATTTCACAATCAATATTCTCATATTATAACTTTACCGATTCTCACATATAGACAATTGACAATTAATTATAATTTTAGAATATTGTACATTGAATCGAACTTAGAGATTTGTATTTATTATACAATTTTCAACTTTTAACTGTGAATCTACATAGTCCCACACATATATGAATCAGTCGTCCTCATATGACAAAATTAATTCATATGGTATTTTTTGACCGACTATATTTCAAACCATAATTATCTATATAAATCTCCTTTGACTTTTATCATCTGAATATCTTCATTTATGATCCTAATATATGAGTAGACCTAGGATGTGATTATAATTATATAATTTTTGTTCTATTTATATAAATTTTTCATTTTAATAATAAAATATTTAGATGTGATTCTAATTATACCTCTTTTAATTTATAACTGAATTTTAAATTTAAAAAATATTAATAATTAAATAACTTATATAAATATATAATTACAATGTAAAAACAGATAAATCATGCATTATGCTAAATCATAAATATGGTACAAAATAATGTGATAATAATAAAATCTATTATCTCAAATATAAATATCTTAGCCGAAACTCTAAACAATAAATTATGTAATAATGGAAACACACCAGGTCCAGAAATGAGAGGGAAGTTGGAAAAACGAAACCATAAAATACGAAAAAAAAAAATTCTTTCCAAACTTTCTTCTCTTTTATACAGTGATTTATCGGGAAAGTTTATTTTTCAATAATTTTTTTTAATTCAACTATAACCAAATAAAATATAAAATATATTTTATTTTTATTTTAAAATAATAAATATTTAAAAATATATATATACACTAAAAAATTTAAAATAATTAATAAAATATTTTTTATTATAAATAATCATAAAAGTATATATAATCAATTACGTTATTATATATATAATCGATCAGGTTTTTATATATAGTTATTTTACTTTTTAAATAGAGAATAAGTAATAATATAAATGTTAAACAAAAACATCTAAAAACATTACCCAGATAATAACAAAAACTAACTATATTCTCTAAGTGTATATTTATAATAAACAATAAAATAGTTTTAACATGAATAATATTAATTTTCTATCAAGTTTTGTCACAAATAAAACTCGATTTAAAATATACCTAAATATGGTTTTAAAATTAATTGAAATAAAATCAGTTAAATTTAACATGACACCATATTGATAATTACTCGAAGCACTCAAATTCTTGATGAGGCATTAATGATGCGACAGAGTTACTCTATGGTGGTACGGTACTTTAAAGTTATACTCTCTTTTTTTTCTTATGTCGAATTTTCGATTTTTTTATTTGATTATCATTTTTAAGTCGGTATCCAACATTAATTATATTTTATTAACTATATCTTTATTGTTTTTTCATTCATAATTAACTTAGTTATTTAATTATTTATATATATATGTTGTAGTGTAAAAAAAATGAAAAAGCAAAACAGAAAGTTGTGGCCGTACAAAAGCAAAAGAAAGTTAGTGCAGAGGGCGGAGTTTGTGGGAGAACGCCGTAGTACTTTTCCGTATGCAACTCTCTCTCTCTCTCTCTCCTCTCCCATCACATCATCGCATGCATTCATAACGTATTTTCATATTCTCTTTTGCTTTCTCATCACATCAATTTCCATAAACCTTATTTATTGTTGACGCCGAAGCCAAGAAGAACAGTTACTATTTATATATGTAGACCGATGCAAACAATTTTTAACTTAAAAAATTCAGTTTTACCGGTCAAGTCTTCTGAGTCACTTCACATGGGTTGATGCAGATTAGTTACTAACCACTCACATGAAGATTGGGACACTACACCCGTGATTTCTTCTCTCCACACTCACTTTTCCCTTCCTTAAACCTCACTTTTTTTATCGCACCTTAGGGATCCCTTGCCGCAAATCACTCTCTTACTCTCCCAACACTTACCAATCATCACCATTACAATATTCTTCACCTTCCACTCTTTCTTGCAATTTCATCTATCACCTACTCATTTTTTATCTTTCAAACACTCAAATCCCACCTTCTAAACTAAACTTTGTTTGTTCTCTACTTATCGTCAATAATCTTTCTAATCACACGCCTAACGTCTTCTTACTTGACTAATCCGTGTATCAAAACATTTTCATTAGGTAAACTCAACAACTTCTCCATTGCTTTTGAAAATTGTCTGGCTTAATTCGTTAGTCATTAATAAAAAAACTAGTTGGTAAAGACGTACTTAACAACGCTTCACCACTATAAGGACCACGTTCTTTTTATTAACTAATGATTTTTATCTACCTAGGTTTACTTGACAAAGTATAAATAAAAGTGAAATTACGGATAATTATAAGTTGTAGAATACAACATAGGAGTCAAAGTGTTCTGAAATAGAAGATATTTGAGAAATGAAAGAAATGTTTTCAGTACATAAACAAGTAGATAAATTAAAATTGAAATTATGATTAAGATTGATTGAAATCATAATATGAATAGTAAATTTTATTTTTTAAATAATGTTTTTTTTTATTTGTGTATGAATGTAAAAATCTTCTTTCAATTTTTAATTGGATTTGTGATTTATTTTAATTAAAATCCACCCAGTGTTGTTGTAAAATTAAAATTAAAAAAAGATAAATTTTAATTATATTGATTTTAATATAATATAAATAGAAAGATAAAATTTTAATTATATTAACATTTAATTAAAATTATATTTTATTTGAACTGATTCATTTATCTAAGAGGTCAATCTAAACATTATAATCTAATTATTTTTTACGATTTAATTTAAAGATTATATAATTTTATTAACACTAATCCTGCGGAACATGGATAATATATAAAATCATATCATTTTAATATAAGTATAATGTTGAAAAAGTATAACTTTTTTAAAGTATAAGCTTTTTATTTTTTTTGCTAGAATTTCCAAAACTCACACTCCCTATCTAACAAATACATTAATTATCTCACAACATTTGAGAAGATATAAGTAGCACACGATTCTATGTTGAAGGTTATTATTAATTATTGACAATGACTCTGGAATCACATGCGAGAGAAATAAACTTGTTTTGCACACATACAAAAGTAATGATTTAGAAATGTTATCACTTTTTTTTTTTTTTTTTTAAAGTGTGATGCCATGCAGAAGCAACGGTGGTAGTTTTGTGCAGAAGAAGCAGAGAGGTTGCAGAAATCAGAGGTTTGTGTCGGGTAAAAAATGGAATCACACTCACCAAGTACAGATTCGTGGGATCAAACTTGTCAGCATGTAAAACCGTCGACCCACGCTTTTGTTGGAGCGTGTGGAGCACGAGCGTCATTGGAGTGTGCTTTTTCGAACAGACGCTTCACGTGCGCGTGATGCTCAGATAACTTTAGCCTTGAATGGCGAGACGTAACATTGGCAGTTTTTACGGTTTGGTCCACCGGATCATCATAATACTAGTTATGATCCCATGGAATGGAAGAAGAAATAATAATAAAAGATGGAAGAAAAGAAGAAAAAGGAAAATGAGTCAAAATAAATCATCTTTTAAATTGTTCCAATTTTTTTTTTTTATTTCTTCGGTTTATAGAAAGTAAATAATAATAAAATATATAAACAGTTTAAGAATTATGGCATTATGTGGATAAACATATAGAGGTTTTATAGTTAATATATACATTTTAATTCCTAATATACCTATAATATATATTATGTTATTTTTATGTTTATTTTTAAATGATTAATTAAAATTATTCCTTTTGCACTCTATTTTTTTAATAATTTTGAAGTTCTCTTTTCTCCCACATCTATATTTTTTTTAATTGACAACTTCAATTTTTTAAAAAAACTTAAGTCATTTAAATAATATCTTAAATTTAAATAAAATATTTAAAAAATTACATAAATAAATATATATTAACATATATGAAAATTAATATACATAATAATATATACAATAATAGACATAATAATAATTTAACTTAATAAAATATAATAAAAATGCAGAAATCACATGTGACTTTTGCTAATATATTATGTGTTTGGAAAGTCTTTGGAAATCAACCTTTTGTAATTTGAGCTACACAAATAGACTGTTTCCTTCTATTTTCTATAATTGAATCTCTCCTGAATTTTTTTATACCAAGATAAAATTTTATGTGAAAGTGGAATTCACATTATTTATTTTTAGCCATATTAAACATACATAAAATATATTGAAAAAATAAAGATAAAGTGCCCTTGTCATAAACTTACGTGAAACTTGTGTAAAAGAATTCCTTCATATGTGAAAATATGGCAAACGTGACTCGAGAAGGAAAAGTTATCAAACAACGAAAATAAAAGGAAATATTGAATATATAAATGATAATATAATTAAAATTTACAAAAAATGAATAAATTTATAACTTATATTTTATTTTTAAATTGATTAATTAATACAACTTATTACACAAATCATTTTAAACTAATTATAATATCTCAAAAGAAACTATCGATAATCAATTTTGAAATAAAAATAAAAGAGAATAATTTGAGAGAAATAAACCATAAAAATATTAATTACATAATAAAAGATAAAGTGTTATAGATGAAATGATTGACAATATTTTTGGCTAATTATTAGATAGTGTGTGTAATTCATCTTTGAAGAAAATAAAAGTGAAAATACTGAAATTGTCAAGTTAAGAAACTAATTAAGAGTATGATATACTTCAAGTTTTGATTTTAATTTGTAATATAAAGTAGATACATTAATAGTGTAATATATTTCAATATAAATATATTATGGAAGCTAATTTTCACAGTTTTGTTCATGCTGATTCTTTTCGAAAACAATAATTATGCAAAAAACAATTTTTAAAAAGAAGTGACAGGAGATGTGAAGAAAAGGACACCATCTCTTCGTGACGGGTTCTTCCTGCACCTCCATAGTGTCTTCATGCACCTCTATAATAAATATCAAATTACAATTTTACCCATTTAAAATTTATTTTAATCCAACCCTATTTTTTATCCCTTTCACTCAGCACCTCTATCCCTCACACTTCTTCTTCTTCTGCCGTTTTGCACCTCCTACACACTTGCTGCTGCAGCTGCTACTGCACCTTTCCTTTGGACGACATAATGTAGCCATAGCCAAGTTGAAAGTTTGGACGAAGTTTGGATGACACAGCCATAGTCATTTTCCACTCACAAAGGGACGAGAAATTTGGAGATTGGATATTTGACAGTTATACAATCAATTGAAATAAAGGTAAGATTTATTGTAAATTTAATTTGATGTTGTAGTGGTAGATGTAGAGTACTACCCTGATCATATTATCTAGACTGTGGAGTAGTGAAATAAAATATTTATAATTTTTTATATTGTGTTGGTGGTTGGTTTAAATTTAATTAGTTACATGACTATTGTGAATATGAATTGTATTGTTTTTTGTTTTATATAGAAATTGGGAGAATTGAAATTGGTCTCTCATAGAAGAAAATTAAATAAACTTGACATTCCTTACCCACGAGTTTATGTTTTTGTAGAAAATTCTGGATTGCTTCCTATTTGTAGGATTGCTTATGAAGTTCCTGACAATGGCTTAATTACAACCTTTGTTGAGAGATGACACAGAGATACAAACTCTTTCCATCTGCCAGTAATAACATTAATGATCATATTAGACAATGTGTCATCTATTATGCATATTCCTTCCTTGTTGACTCGTTACTCTTTATCAGATCTCAATATAACAATCATAAACCTAAGAGAAAAAACAATCTTCTGAACCCATTCAAGTAAATGATCTTTAGTAAAAAAAATACCTAAATATAACATTCATACAAATTTCAGGGACACTATCACATTTTATCCAATAACAACGTTTAGTATAACCAACTTCATTTACCTCATTTGTTGAAAAATGAAAACCACATCCATGTTCGTTAACCATAACAACACTTTGATGTGGTTCTTTCATCTATGATATTTTATCTACTTCTTCAAAAATTTTATTCCAAAACTCTCTTTCCATCCTAGACTAAATAAATCATTCAAAAGAAACAAACAAGCAAATCAAAACAAACATACAAAATTCCTAATTAATGTTATTACGGTTTCTATAATTGGCAATTATAATTTTTTTTAATCCGCAATTTTGAATTAAAATTTCAAGACTTACGGATTGTACAATCCGCAATTGCAAATTTTTTTCAATGAATTGCGGATTGTTCAATCCTTAATAATGAAGGTGAAGGCAAAAATATTATGAATTATACAATTTCCAATAATAATATTTGTTAAGTGCATTGTGGATTGTGTAACATGCAATTCATGGAAAAAAACACTATCATTACAGATTAGACAATCCGAAAAAAAAAATAAATAAAATGAATTGCAGTTACCTTGAACAAAAAATTTTTCTCAGCTATCCCTCTCTCAACCCATGAACGACAGCCGCTCCAACACTTATAAAATGTTCTTCAACTGCTACCTTTGATAGCCGCAACCTTGTATCTCCACAATCCTTCTGTCTCTTATCCTTTGCCTTTAACTTATTTTTCCAATACTTAAGACTTTTCTTAATAACTAAAATTAGAATATTTAAAATTATGGAGGTGTTGGAATACACTATGGAGGTGCAGGAACAATACGTCTCTCTTCGTCCATCCAAGAATTATTGAAACGGGACTGCTTCTTCATGCACCTCCATAGTTTAGGCAAATTTACCATTTAACCCTTTTTAAAACATTTCATACCTTATAATACCCTCCACCACCCTTCACATCCTTTATTCCTCAACTTTGCCACTGCACCCCATTCGACGGCGGCTGCATCTCGTCCTCCACCTCCACCTCCACTATCAGTGCTTGTATCCCAGTTTGCCAGTGCAAATCTACATTGAGTGCACCTTGGTTACTTGGTTGTTGGCTTGGTTCTCCATCATTGTTCTCCATTCACGGTTCGTGAAAACCGTAACCCACAAACTTCAACTTCCATCATTTTGGCACCCATTCAAGTAATTGAAAGGAAGGTAAGCATCATTGTAAGTTTAATTTTAGATTGTAGAGGTAGTTGTGGTGGATTGGTGGCGGAGGACGACGGTGGTCGACTTTTTTTTCACTGTCAAACTGTTCCACGATTTGTAGAAACCGTAGGTAATTCAAATTTTCTCTTCTGCAGTTTGTACAAACCGTAGAACAGTAGAAATTTTTTTCTGTTCTGCGATTTGTACAAGCCGCAGAAGAAAAAACAAATTTCTACTGTTCTACGGTTTGTACAAACCGCAGAAGAAAAAAAAATTTGCTACTGTTCTTCTTCGGTTTCTACAAACCGCAGAACAGAAAAATATGTTCTTACGACTTCTATAAATCGTAGACAAAAAAATGTTCTACGATTTGTATAAGCCGTAAGCAGTAAAAAAAATACAAATGCTTCTACGGTTTCTACAAACCGTAGAGTTCTCTTATACACCTATGCACTTACAGTTTGTACAAACCGTAAGCTCTTCCGAATGTTATAATAACTACAGTTTGTGTAATCCGTAAGAGGTATAAATCTTGATTTTAAACTTACGGCTTACAGAATCCGTAAATATTAAACTTCTACGGTTTCTACAATCCGTGGAAATTAGAAAAAATGAATAACAGATACCTCGACGAAGATGACAATGGTTGTTTTTCAGCCACAACTACCGACGGCCACCCAAAGTGCCTTCAACCCCCCACTCCAACACCGTAGGAACCTCCCACCACCACTGCGACACCTTTCATCGCTGTTTAGAAATGCACCGCACCCCTTCCATGAAAAACCTTCTTTTACAACAGCAGGGATAATTTTGTAATTTACTCATGTCTATTATTGAAATTTTGAAAATTATGGAGGTGCAGGAAGATGATATGGAGGTGCAGGAAGAAGCAGTCTTGAAACGGCCCTATTTGATAGCCCAGTAAAGACCAAACTAATGGGCTTGGATCGCCTTAGAATCAGGTTCAAACTTGAGTTTTGAGCAATTCCTTTTGTCACTCCTCAATTTTAACCTTTACGCTATAATTTTTAAAATTACCATTTTACTGTTTTTAAAAGTAACTTTCGAATTACCTATCCTGATTTTTTTTTTCAAAATTCATAAAATACATATGGAAACTCGTTTTTAAAACATGGCAAGATTTTTGGAACAAGTTTTTTATAATGCATGAGATACATTCTGAACACAAGTTTTTGAGAACAAGATTTTTGTAATAAACTTTTCAAAATGTAGATAATACATCTCAGGATGTATTTTCTGAAATAAGTTTTTCAAAAGAAGTTTTTTAGAATGAATTTTTTTCTCTTATTATTTCATTGAATTGTGGGAGTGCAGGTTAAAAAATGAGCGGGTATAAATTTTGTCATTCCTCCAAAGCCACCCTATTTTTTAAATTCGTCTAAAAAATTAGGTCATTTCTTCCTACTCCCCCAATTCTAATCCTGTACCCCACAAATTTAAAAATGATTGTTTTATCTTTTGTTTTTAAAGTGATTTTTGGATTTCGTGTACTGAAAAATTTTTTACGATAAATTTTCATAAGATACCTTCCTAAACATATTTTTTTAGAAGAAATAAGATTTTTATAATAATATTTTTTAAAAACAAAATATATAACAAGTTTTTCAAAACAAAATTTTCATAATAAGCTTTTTGAAACGTATATAATACTTTTTCGGAATACATTTTTGCTAAATAAGTTTTCAAAACAAACTTTTTATAATCCATGAGTTGTATTTTAGGAAGAACCTTCCAGAACAACTTTTTTATTTTATTTTGCAGTGTTCTCCTTTTCTGCAATGGTAACAGTACAACGACGCTGACCGTTGCGGTGACAACAACGATGGTGAGTGTAGCGAGGGATAAGGTGACGGGGAAATTCAGTCACTTCAATCAATCATAGGGTATAAGTTAAAAAATGAGTAGTACAGAAAATAATTGCCCAAAAATTATCTGTGGAATACTTTGGAAGTTTTTATTCTTTTTATTTCACTTCATCATTTCTTCCTCCATGTTCATTAGCGTAAAAAAAATCCAAATTGTTTATGTAATAAATTTATTGCAGAATTTAAAATTCATAATTAAAGTGTTTGAGGAATAACTAAACAAATTTTAGAATCCAAAGATTAAAATGACAACTATGATTACATTATCTGAAATTATTCTAGTGATGTGTTTATTTCAAATTAAGTCAATACACTATAATTATGACTTATATAATTCGAAACAATTTTCTTTAAAATTATATAAAGTTATCATTTTGGATTAGACAATTTAGAAATTAGTTAATCTTTAGTTTTGGCCAAATCCTTTAAGAAGAATCCCATGTTGAAAATAAATAATAATGGAGGGCTTGAATGAATAATTTGAAGGTTGAATGGCTTATAAATAAATAAAAAAGGATAAAAACGAACAATATAAAAAAAAAGGGGAGCAGTGGAAAAATATAATGGGAAGGAAGAACAAAAAACCACTCCACTTCCAAACAAAACCCAAACATGATTTCAACAGAGTGCAGCAGGAGTAACAAACAAACGGTGGCAAAGAAAAGAAGGTGGTGGCGCCCACCAGAAAGCGCGAACAAACACGTCGTTTGTCTGAATTGAAACGGTGTCGTATATGCGTTCAAAGAGAATGTGTTCTGTTCAAGAAACGATGATGATGAAGAAGAAGAAGCATGCTGATATTTCAATTCAACAATGTCCGTAGTATCCCTCACCTTCACTATTACTCATCACACTCCCCATCTTTGAAACCCCTGCACCACACCTCTTTGATCAACAATGAAGTGCTTCGCTTTGCCCTCACTCTTTGCTCCTACCTTCACCGTCCTCCCTCGATGCGCTGTCACAGTTAGAGTTTCTCTCGCCAACAGATTCTCCCAATTGCATGAGAGCGATTCCGTTATTCGCGCAGTGGCCAAGACTCGCGCTGCTGGGAATGGCGGCGCTTTCGACACCGAAACCGCGGTGGTGGAAAAGCCGCAATTGGAGACTCTCTTTCAAGTTTCCAGAGGCTACCCTTCCCCCTTCGGCGCCACCGTTCGAGACGGTGGGGTCAATTTCGCCATTTACTCTCTCAACGCACTGTCCGCCACTCTCTGTTTGTTTACTCTCTCCGATTTTCAGAATGTGAGTCACTACTCCTCTCTCCGTGTCCCAATCTCCGAGAATGAGTTTAATAATCCGCTTTTGAATTTGAATTCACGTTCGATGCTCTAAAAAAACTTTACAATGTTTGCATGTGTTGTTTCATGTCCACGAAACGTTTCTAGGTCTCAACTTGAAGCAATTTTAGTAACAATTTTGATGCTGAGTTGTTGTACTCTTAACTTGCTTTAGGAATAAAAACGTTCATTCATGATTACGTCACTTTAAAAATCACTTTTATTCCAGTTCAATTCTGCGAACGATCAACCAAATACAGACTAAAACTTCTGAAAATGTAATTCGGTGGGAGCTTGTGGGTGTTGACCGTTTGAGTTTATTTGTTGCAGAATCGAGTGACGGAGGCTGTTCCTCTTGATCCGTTGATAAATAAGACTGGAGGCATCTGGCATGTTTTCCTGAAAGGAGATTTTAGTGACATGCTTTATGGATACAAATTTGATGGCAAGTTTTCTCCTCTGGAGGGGCATTACTATGACTCTTCTCGTATAGTGTTGGACCCTTATGCAAAAGTTAGTTCCTCTGCAGTTTGGACACTTCTTGTTTTGATTATTTTGTAAAAATTGGGATGCTGGTGAAGAGTGGGGCAACAAAACTCCATCTATTGATGTTTTTTTTTTTTTGTGTTTTTCTTTTTAGTTATTGGAGTGGACCTAACATGTATTACACATTTGTCTAGGCAGTTATAAGCAGAGGGGAGTTTGGGGCTTTAGGGCCTAATGGTAACTGCTGGCCCCAGATGGCTGGCATGGTACCTTCTGATCATGATGAGGTGCTTTATTTGTTTTAATGGTTTTTCGTTTTAGCTGTAACTTTTTGAAAATTATGTTTCACTTTTTATTCATGTTGTGCAACTCGTTTAGTTTGACTGGGAAGGAGATTTGCCTCTGAAGTATCCACAAAAGGATCTTGTTGTATACGAGATGCATGTGCGAGGGTTCACAAAGCATGAGTCGAGCAACACCAAGTTCCCTGGTACATATCTTGGTGTGGTGGAGAAGCTTGACCACTTAAAGGTGAAGTTTCTGATAATTTTTTAAGATAATTTGAAGAGTTCCTTGTGACATTTCTACAAATCTTTACGTAAAAGTAGTCCAGTATTTTTATTTTGTTCAATCTAATAGATTGTGAATTTCTGAACTAATGGCAATGAAATCCTCAACGGTATAAGGTTGTCTTTATCTAAGCCAAAGACGTAATTTTCAGTTAGATAACACAATGCATGATTTAAATGAACTTGAAGGGGTAGACATAGTCTAGTTTGAGTCTCTAAACCCTAAACCCTAAACCCATATTATTCTCCTATGCTGTTGAGTCTACAATATTTTTTTTTTTTCGTGAGCTTGGTGTTCTACATTATTTGTTTTGCCTCCATATTGCTCTACTGCACAAAGCAGATATTAATGTATAAAATGTTTGCTAATCCATAATGAAACTGTTTTCATTTTGGCTTTATTTGTTTTTGCAGGAACTTGGAGTAAATTGTCTTGAATTAATGCCATGTCATGAATTCAATGAGCTGGAATACTACAGTTACAATTCTGTACAAGGGGACTACAGGTAAGGGAGTTATTTTGTCAATGAAAAACTTGTTATTATCATTGACTTCTGGTTATATTGGAATCTTCAAGTCAGCTTTTAGTAGGAGTGATTTTAATAACCGGTTATAAAAGAATAACTATAAGCATAATTAACTAGTTAGTATGACTTAACCAGTTAATTAAAAATGGGGATAAAATTAACTCACAAGTGATTGTTATAACTCTTAAGAGGTGAATTTTAAACCTAATTCAACCTTACAAAACCGGCTTTATAAGAATGAGTTAAGCTAAAAGTATACTTCTTAATATAGTATCAGAGTTTATCCTAGCAAGGTTGTGGGCCTATCGAGCCACCTTTTAATAATTTATAAGTGGGTGTAAACATGAATCATTATTAGTTGTGAAAATGTACTAAATATAAAAGATATTTTTTGAAATCTGGTAGATATTCAGAACTGGCTATATAACTGGTTTTGGGATATATACCCGGTTATTTAGCTAGCTATACAACCAGATTTTCTTAACTGATTATACTTTAGTTGTAATAACCATTTGTCATATGATTATATAGTTAAGGTTAAGTTATTCAAATAACTTATCCATGAGTAGCCTTAACTTCTAGTCATATTTTGGTTCATTTTTGAGATAGTTTTTTTAACCCATGATGTCTCACATCTTGCGAAGTGCTATATCATAATCTTGTTTCTAACCTGATAGCTTATTTTGATTAGTTCATGATCTCATTGGATGGTACTCTACATCTGTGGCTCTTAACAATTCTTTTTTGGACTTCTCTTAATGTTTATCTTAACTATATGATAATGCTATCCTTTGTTGTAGGGTCAATTTTTGGGGCTATTCAACCATCAATTTCTTCTCTCCAATGATCAGATACTCATCTGCTGGCATAAGAAATTGTGGCCGTGATGGGATTAATGAAATTAAATTCCTGATCAAAGAGGCACACAAACGAGGAATAGAGGTTACCAGAAATATATATGATTTCATTTCATTCACTCGTTTCTGCTCCTTTTTTATTTTTTAAGTGAAATTATGATTTCATTGCTATTTTTACTGCTTCAGGTTATCATGGATGTTGTTTTCAATCATACAGCTGAAGGGAATGAGAACGGTCCCATTGTTTCTTTCAGAGGTGTTGACAACAGTATCTATTACATGGTAGCACCCAAAGTGAGTTCAATATTTTTACTCCCTGTTTCCTCTAGTAAGTTGGGGTTAAGACTGAATTTCTCTAGCAGAACTCAGCTCCTTGGATAAACAGATCAGGAATATACTATGGAAAATATGAGATAATTGCCAAATTACAGGGAAAATTCCCGTAATCAGTCAAAAGACTACTGGACCATATGTAATCCTCAAATACTCTCTACCGTGCCATTCCATTCCTTCTCCTTTAGTTCTTCTCTTCTTAATCATTAGCAGAATTCCTCTTCTTCTGCTCCTCTCATGCCACCTGTTCTTGCTGTTAATTTTCCTCTCTCTCCACAACCCCCTTTTTCTTCCAGCTTCTTTCTTCTCTCATATACTCATAGGCCTTGATTATCAGGCCCAACTCCTTGACTCTCTTGGCCTGATTCAACTGGCCCTTCCACATTTTTCCTTCTTCTATTTACTGTAAATGGCCCATCAGTTAGAAATTTTCAAGCCTTGTAATTACTCAAAACTTTCCCATCCAGTAGGAGAAGGCTTTGTTGTTGTTTGTTGGAAGAGGAAGAACTCAAATATTATACTGGAATGTAGTATAATTATAAGAAGGGGATTCTTGGTAAAACTATTTCCAATTTTTTAATAACTAACTGACACTAATAAAACTCTAATTTTGTTTAAGGTCAGCGTCTTTACTTATAGATTGTAGTTAATTTTGCAGATTAGGTTTTTGTAACTCTGAATATTTCAAATTTTTTAAATTTATTCTTGTAACCTTTTGTTTCTTCTAATTCTAATTATATATCACGGATAATGTAAACTAGATTACTAGATCTACAATTATGTGAATTTTTAGGGGGAGTTCTATAACTATTCTGGATGTGGGAACACATTCAATTGCAGCCATCCAGTTGTACGACAATTTATAGTGGACTGCTTAAGGTATGATTCCAATGAATATGAAATATATTTCTCGTGGATTTTCTTATAAATAATATTAAGACTCTTTCTGTATATTATATGTCTCAGTTATTTAAAGATTGTCGACTTTCATGCCTATGGGCATTTACATACTTGTGTACATAGCTGAAGCATTAGTGGTGTATGATTACATGCATGCTTTATAAATTATATCATAAATTTCAGATGTAGAGGTGTGTGTGTGAGACCATACCTTAAAGCATCAGGGAACATATAAAATGTAGATCCTAGATTAGTGATTAAGTTCTTAGTCTGCTATCAACAACTAAAGTTTCACTTATACAATTCACATTAGCAAGGCCATACCTTTTACTCTTATGCAGTGCATGATTATATATTCTTTCAGTTTATTACAATCTGGTTGATTTGTTTCAATTGTTATTTACTTGGGTTATTACAAGTTGCTAATTGAAGATTTACTATTTTTCTCTTGTACGATAGATATTGGGTTACGGAAATGCATGTGGATGGTTTTCGCTTTGATCTTGCTTCCATTATGACCAGGAGTAGCAGGTAATATATAGTGCTTTGTTTCTAAAAATTTTCTGGAGACTGATAGATCTTACTGTTTTTATTTCCTCTCCTTGCTTGTTACCAGTCTCTGGGATGCAACTAATGTATTTGGTGCTCCAATAGAAGGTGACTTGCTGACAACTGGAACCCCTCTAGGCAGTCCACCATTAATTGACTTGATCAGCAACGATCCTATACTTCGTGGAGTGAAGGTTTACCAACTTAATTTTTTCCAATCAATTGTGTACCTTTCTTTGTTATCAGTTTGTGGAAATACACTGTATCCTTAATTCCTTGCTTTCCAAATTCGTTTTTGAAGTGTATAAAGTAACATCTAAAATGAAGGAATCTTTTAAGGTAATTTCCAAAAAATAAACAGATTTCACCAAAATGATAGTACGGACCCTGTTGGATTGGAAATTGGGATTTTCTCTAAGTTATATGGGGTTGTACATATAAACCTCTCTCTCTACATATGGTCTCTGTCTATTTGCTGTGTACATGACAGATAAATGGATTCAAATATACAAATTATGTTTTCTGCTGATATTTAAATGAAGCTTGATTTTGTTGATGATTTGGGATTTGCAACTTGCCAGGTTAGAGTGGAAAGATTGCTTTGATTTTTCTCATATCCGAAAAGAGGAGTGAATTCTGACATTTCTGCTACAAGAAACTAATGAAAGGAAAACTAGGTGTTCCTTGCTGGTCATGACTGTGGTTCTTATGGTTACAGTGTGTGATTAATACAAATTGTTTTCAGTGAAACAATGAAAAATGATGTTTTTAAGGGGCATTGGGCAACACAAGGAATAAGGGTGACTTAGGAGAAAAGAAGTAAGGGAAACAGCAGAATCATTATGTTTCTGGAACTTGAATCACAAGTGAAAGTCCATTGATTTAATAGATGAATATACTGATTAGGTAATTTAAAAAGAGATGAGCTAAACTGGTCATAGAAATTATTTAGGTGATTGAGCTGTTATTTTTTGGAATAGGTGCTAACTGTTGGTCTTTATTACCTTATCTCACCTTTGAATTAGAATAGTCACAGGTTAAAGGCAGCTATTTAAAGTAGTGTTTCCTTCTAGGTGATGTATACTGTCTTGCCTCTCATCGATATTGAGTGCCTAACATAATTCCTTGGACTTGGCCATGCTTTAGTATTTTATTGGTCATTGTAATCATCATTATCTGTTTTTTAGATTAGTTTTTCACTCATTTGGAAGTAGTTAGCTAACAGGCCAAGCTTCATAATTTTCTCTTATGTAGCTTATAGCTGAAGCCTGGGATGCTGGAGGCCTCTACCAAGTTGGCACTTTCCCTCACTGGGGTATTTGGTCAGAATGGAATGGGAAGGTCAGTGCAAACGTAACTGTTGGATTCTAACCGTTATTTTGCTGTAACAAAAGCATGCAGTAGCACAGCTTGAAATAGAGTTATCTTTTGTGAAAATAGAACTTGATATCAAAAGACACAAATATCACAACAGCATCTGTTCTATTGCATCATATCATATGCATCCTGTAGCCTATTTAAGTGAAACTGCAATAATAATTGCATCAGGTTCCTCTTTTATTGAAAATAACCTGGTTTTAAATTATATGAACTTGTCAACATTGAAATGCAGTTAAACTTTGTATGTAATTTATGTCTTCAATATTTATTTCTGGAATGTTAATTTATGACAGGATCTGCTGAGTGGATCACTTAAACTACACAAAAGTGTCATTGTTTTTTTAAATCAATCTTGAATAAAATGTCGGATTATGAACTGGCAAAAAAGTGGTCAATTATTTTTTATGACTAAATTACAATGAATTCTCTCCTTTTCCAGACCAGTCTGCATTATGTATAATCAATTACTAGGACAACTGGAGAAATGGTCATATGTATACATTTAATGAGAATATTCTTGGTTTCCTTCACACAAGCTAAAACGCTGAGAATTTAACCAAAGTCTATGGACTGTTTATGTTTAGCCAAATGCTTTCGCTCCTCCACAAGCTCCCTCTCCCCCCACCTACGTTAATTCTCTGCTTTGCATTTATGTATGTCTCTTTAACCAATATGCTCACATATGTTCTGAGTAATACATGATCCACAAATTGTAAATTATATAGTGTATTTGTGGTGATGTTTATGAGTTATCTAATTTTTGCAGTATAGAGACACAGTGCGCCAGTTTATCAAGGGTACAGATGGCTTTGCTGGAGCATTTGCTGAATGCCTTTGCGGAAGTCCTAATTTATATCAGGTTTATTTGCTGTCTCATTTGACACACTACAACAATTGTTTCTTTTGTATATAAACTCCCACATATATACTCTTACTATTGTGATAATTATTATTGATTTATTGTCACAGACTCAGTCATTATTGTTTCAATGGGTCTGTTTTTTTTTTTTTTCCCCATTTGTGCAGAAAGCGTCCTGTTTGGCTGTCTTCAGATTTGCTTGATATATATTTTATTATCGCTCATGACATTAGTATTTATTTCAGCTAAATTGTGTATCTTTAGGTCTTTTATTGCCATCTGCTTTAATTGTTCCTTCTTCTTTCTTGTAGTAGAGATTACATTACTTGTATCTTTGATCCAGGGAGGAGGAAGAAAACCGTGGAATAGTATTAACTTTGTATGTGCTCATGATGGGTTCACGCTAGCTGATTTGGTGACCTATAACAACAAGCATAATTTGTCAAACGGAGAAGACAATAATGATGGAGAAAATCATAATAATAGCTGGAACTGTGGACAGGTATTATATGTTTATAGATCTGATTCAGAGTTGCGTGTTTTCCTTTTACTTTTCCTTCCACTGAATGCAGGTACTTCATCTCAAGATTTTTTAAGCAACCTGAATGTCATTAATATTAAGTGTTCATGGCAAGATCTAAAGCCCAATATTCAGCAGTTATGAATTGGACATACTAGATTTATCCAGATGAGTTGTAATATGTAGGTCAAAATTGTTCACAGAAAATGAATGAAAAGGCTCCATGGGGCTAATATAGTCTTTCTTTTATTGCAAGTCACAGATTTCATACTCACAGGCACAAACTTGTCCAGTGTTCTCCCGTCATTCTAAACTTTGCTTAGAATTCTTCTCCAAAGTTTTTCTTGATTCTTGTTTCTCCACTTTCTCCCTTAATTGTATGCATCATATGAACAGTGATGGATCCATAACTTTTCTTTTAGTGGGGGCTAAGTAAAAATTTAGAATATAGAATATTTTAAGCTTTTACAACTTACCTAACGTCATGACAAAATTGTGAAATACCTAAGCTTCTACAAATTACAATTATCCTGTGCACATTTCCATATTATAACTTATAAGAATGTTGTATGATTTTTGCGTTGTCAATACTATAAAAGAAATATAAAGGTAAAGTGGTAAAATTAAACACTATTATCTTTTATCGCGTATAACTTTTTACATTCACTTTAAAGGAATTGTCTTATGATTGCAAAATCACCAATTTTTTTAATCGACAAATATAAAGATGATTAAATATATTCAAGTAAAAAAATTGCCCTGTGGGGAAATTGTCCCCGTACCTTGGAATGGGGATCAGCCATTGCTTATGAATGAGGTCCTTTAACTGCTATAGGACAATGTTTTCTAACTTCTGACCCATCATCATGTTTTCTATATGATTGTGTTTAACACTACGAAAATATAGTGTGGCTATTGTCTGCTTGAAATAAAAGCATATTTAGATTGTGCACTAGGCTTTAGTCCAGCATATTTGCGTTCACCTCATTTCCTGCCTGATATCTGTAGGGCCTTGACTGGGTTTTTAAGTTTTCTTCTATTATCCCCTATATGTTTATGCATTTCTACACTTACTGTTTATGGGGGTGCCTTAAAACCGCTTTTTCAAAGTATTAGAATATTTGTGTAAAGTCACATGACATGACCTTTCTATTAAATGTTAATTCCAATTTTGTAACTAATGTAGGAGGGGGAGTTTGCCAGTACCTCAGTGAAGAAATTGAGGAAACGACAAATGCGGAATTTTTTTCTCTCTCCAATGGTTTCTCAGGTAAGGCCCAATTAACAGAATAGTTCTTTTTCAAGTTTGTTTGGACTGAAAGGACTTCTTTGTGTTGCATGTTAGTTAATAATAAGTTTTTCTTTGTACATCTCTATATGGTGTGGAAGCACATATAAAGACTCATTTAAGGGTACTATAAAGTATTGTTTGCTACTTCAATAATTGGGGAATGTGGTCATTAGTTGGATTTTAAGTATAATATGACTTTTACAATGCAGATGGAGAAGCAATTAAAATGTAAAATTATTTTAATGCTGTTGGCCTTTCAAATTGATCAAATTATTCTTTGTTTATATAGATATTAGCAGCCTGAATTCTGCTTACTAAGGTTCAGTTTCTCTTATCAGGGAGTTCCAATGATATATATGGGCGATGAGTATGGACACACAAAAGGGGGAAACAACAATACCTATTGTCATGATAATTATGTGATCCTCTTGTCTACTAAAAATTTTCAATGCACACTCCACCATATATTCAATTCTATTGATTTCAACCTTTTTGCAGCTTAATTACTTCCAATGGGACAAAAAGGAAGAATCCTCATCAGACTTCTTCAGATTTTGTTGCCTTGTGACTAAGTTCCGCCAGTAAGTACTTCTGCAGCTTAATTGCTTTCTGGTTGGACTTGTGCTTTTTTCTCATATTCCAACGTTATAATGCTGCAGGGAATGTGAATCGCTAGGCTTAGATGACTTCCCAACTTCAGAGAGGCTGCAGTGGCATGGTCATTTTCCTGGAATGCCAGACTGGTCTGAAACTAGCCGTTTTGTGGCTTTTACCATGGTAAGATAATTTTGTTGGCCATATTGCACTCTATAAGCACTGGTACTGGTGAAAGGCTATAAGAATCACGTCTTAGGATCTATTTCCTTTAACCTTGGCCTAAAAATGTATAATTTGGACGTATTTCCAGTAACTAAACCTTGAGTCTTTGAGTTGAAGTCGGCCAGAGAAACTCAGCATCTGGCAGTGGCAGTATGTGGCTGCCTAGCTAGGTTGAGGAATAATCATTATGGTGCTTCTGTTGTAAGGACAAAGAATGCACTGTTAGCTGTCTCCTCTGGACATTAAGATTGGCTAGCAGAACAAATATGGCTAGTTGACTTTGAACTCCTGTTATGATTGTTTGCTACATCTCTGGTTCCTCTTTGAACACGTGAAGAAGAATTTATTCTTAGCCCCAGTTTTGATTTTGAAATGCCAAATAATCGAATGTGATATATTGCCTCATGGTATAAAATATAGGCTAAGCTGCTCCTGGACTTAAACCAATACTCTCTCATGCAAAGCCGTCAATGTCATGCTCAGATTAGCATCAGTAGAACTTTTAATCTCAGTTTTTCCGTTTACTAGTAATTGTATTAGCGAGAACGTTAAATCCTAAAAGTTCTTTTATTGGATACTTCATAAGTGATTAATACCCTTATTTGGCATGAACTTGAATCCAGGTAGACTCGGTGAAGGGAGAAATTTACGTTGCTTTCAATACGAGTCATTTGCCCTTCACAATTACATTGCCAGAGCGTCCTGGATACAGATGGGAACCTCTTGTAGATACCAGCAAGCCTACGCCATATGATTTCCTCACCCCTGACCTTCCTGGAAGAGAAATTGCTATACAACAGTATGCTCAGTTTCTGGACGCCAATATGTATCCCATGCTTAGTTATTCGTCCATTATCCTCTTGCGCACTCCAGATCAAAATGCGTAGCTTGGAGAATCCTGATTCCTTGTTATTATCAGCTTTTTATATATTTCCGTTCCTAGTATAACCATAAAAGAAATCGTTCCGTCGGTACATAAAGAATAAAGCTTGCATCGAAAATTTTCTTCAGTTTACATAGGAAAGAAAACAATAAGGAGAAGAAAAAGCTGTTAAGTGATGTAATTATACGATGATGGAAAAGTGGATAAGTTATATTCGCGCAATATATTGGAGCTAGTTTGCTCCACGTTTTTGTAATGCCTTTCACCCAGTGAGTTTGTATTTTCTGTGTGTGTGTGTGTTTGTGGAGTGAGGGAGCAAAGCAAGGACCACTTGAAGGAAAACATTGACCCTGCAAAGGTATGAACCTGAGCACCTATAGGTAAGCCATCTATGGTCACTCTGTTCTGGCTACTAAGTGCCCAAAGTGTAACGGCATATCATTGGCCCTAAATTGGCTCCCTTATTTATTGTTAATTGTCCTTTTACTTTCTAATACGATTACACGCAATATGTGTCCAGGATCTCCATTAACTGTTCTAATATATAACTTCTGAAGCATGAGTTGCATATTATTTCATTATTTCATGTAAAGCCACATCAACACAGGGTAACAATTGACAAGTGTCTTTTCATACCCATGCTCTGTTTTGTTCATCTGAAATCACCTCTCTTTCCCCTTTCTCATTTGCTCCCTCGTTTTAAAAGAAAAAAAAATTGTTTTTATTTGTTTGCCATTTTAAAATTCCTATATGGCTTTATTACTTCATCAGTTGAACCTTACGAAAAGAAGACTGTTCTGTAACACAACCAACGTAAGAGATAGATGATATTTTCAGATATTACAGATAATTTTAACACAACACATGGCTCTTATGTTGCCGTTATGTTTTACGTTGATAAAATAGTAAATTTAATAGGTTCAAAATTGTATGCATGACATCATGGTTTTTATATTTCCTTTTCGTTGTAGGTGTGTGTTGATATCCAAACTCGTAGCATGGAAAAAGTACAAAATAAAAAATATGGATAGTATTCAAAATTACGAAGAAAAAAAGAAGCTGAATGGTAAGATACTTGACCTAACGACGTCAGTCTATTTGAATTTCTTTCATGAACAGTGAGTTGTCCAAGAAATTTAAAGTTTGAAAAATTTTGAAAGTATATTAAAGTGATTCAAGACATTAGATACAGCAAATAGAAAAAATTAGTCATGAGTATTTGATAATTATCAATGGCAAGGAATTACCTAATGCGTACTAGAAAAGGAAAATGGTGTTAGCAAGAAGGCATATGATGTGATATTGTTTATGTGATATTGTTTATGAATGATATAGTGTATGATTGAGATATAGTATCTCTATCTTATATTGAAATTACAGTATTTTTAAAATTATTAGAATGTATATTGTTTTGAAAATTCGATTTGTTTTAGAAATTCGATCTATTTTGGAAATTTAATCTATCTAAAAATGTATCACATAGATGAAGATGAAAATTAACAATTAGTGAAGAGTTGAAAAAGATGAATAGTATATACAGATACAAACTTTTAAGTTTAATTCAATATTTAAGATAAAAATTTAATTTATTTTAAAATCTTCTAGTTTATCTTTGTGTTTGTTTTATTTTAAAATCTACAATGATAAAAAAGTTTAATTTTTATTTTAAAAATATTTTTATTAAATCTTACAAAAAAAATTATATTTTAAAATATATTACGAATGAATGAATATTTATATTTATATAATTTTTACAATATAACTACTATGATATAAAAAATATAGGATTCTGAAAAAGAATGCTATCTTCTTTTCTTTTTTTTATCTTATTCAATGTAAAGCATACGTTGGAAAATTGAATAAAAAACGCGATTTTCTGTTCAAGAAATTTAAATATGTATTTTTATAAAAATATAAATGAATACAATTTTGATTTTTTTTAAAACAATACTCCTTACAATTTACTATCTTTTTACTTGAAAATCGCTGATATATTTTATTAATAAATTAAAATATAAAAATTATATTGGGATATATGACGTGACAGCGAGAATAAATCACCTTCCATCTCTTGTGCAGTTGTTAAATTTTAATGAAAGTCTTAAAATAAAACATTTTAAAAATGAAACTTAAAATCTCGTTTATTTATCAAATAACTAGATTTTAGTAGAGACGCCTTCTAAAAAAATCCATTAATCACGTACTAAAATAATTTAATTATCATATTAATTTTTTGACAATCCCATTCATCAATACAGTGATAATTATATGGTTAACAAGGTGATGAGTTCTTAAAAAAGTGATAATTGATATAGTTTTAAAATTTAATTTTTTATTATTTAATATGAATTAGGGAGACAGTAACAAATTTAAAAGATAAATAATTTTAAATGAAATAATAATTTTCAGTTAATATTATGTAACGTTTTTATCTAACAGGAAACAAACAGATATAAAATTAAGAAGGATTAGGACACGTGGATTGACAAGTGGTGTCAGGTGTGGAGGGTTTGGGAATGTAAAGGTAAACGCTGAAGAATTCGAGAAAACTCTAGACCCCACTCCATAAATACTACTCCCTCTCTTCCTCACCAAACCATAACACAACACCCCAAAAGTCTCCACCACCTTACACAATAATCTTCGTATCTGATTCTACTCCTTCATTCCACTCCTTAGCTTCACATCTCCATGGCGCTACACAGATTGTTGAAGAGGAAAGGATGCGTCGATGAAGTAAATGATGATTTCCCTCTCTCTTCTCCCGCCACCAAGATTCGCCGTCTCGTGAGTGTTTGTTCTCTCAATTATTCGCCATCTGTAACTAACCTAACTTCTTTTTTAACTAATCGATTTCGTTTGCACTGTCTCAGGATGCCGACTTGCCGCCAATTGTGGAAGAAGATGAACCGTTACCCTCACCGTCACCGTCTCCGTCTCCTAACGATGAGAGAGCTCTCGTGCTTTTCAAACCTCTCGCTCATTCGCCTTCCTCTTTCTCATTCACAGTCGATTCTGACCTTATCAAAGGAATTACGAACAGTGAGTGTTTTCTTCCGTTGATTTAATTCGATAAAATATGTTTTAGGTTTTCCAATTCTCAATAAAAAGTCGTCTCAACTCCAGTAGTTTAATAATAATGATTTTAGTGCTCGCAATTTTATAATGGATGATTTTCGTTCCTCTTTATGATGCTTAGGATGCTAGATTAAGAGATTAAGAGACAAAGTTCACCATACTACGTAAATCCTTTTAGCTAGATGCTATTGAATTTGGTTTTCTTTCTTACTATTGTCCTTTGATCGGAAATTTAATTTAATTGTATCCTCAGCTAGAATTAAGTGCATTGAAGATCGCGACCTAATTTCTTATCAGGGAGGTGCATGAATATCAAAACTGTTGTCGTTTTGAAAATGTAGAGATTAAGACTAACGTTGACCGGAAATTGAGGATGTCAAACCTAAAACACAATCTATTTTGATTTACTTTGGCCATTTTATTTACTAGTGTTCTTAATTGAGATAGCATCATTCTATAATTGATAAATGATCAAACTATTGTTATTATTATTGCAGATCAATTTCGGTTGTCCAAACAGGGTGATGGCGTTGTGACAGGGTTACAATCTCGTGAGAAGGGTAATGATGAATTGGCTCTCGTGCCTTGGGTGCCTTCTACTTCTTACCAGTTCTCCGCTGTTCATGATATTGACGACTCAAATACCGAGTTGATGGAAGCTGATGAAATGGAAGAAGGTGCGGGTTCTATGATGATGGATATTGAAACTGACAGTGACCCTAAAACTTGCACATCAAGCATTCACTACCCAACAACACACTCTGGAATAGCAGAGGGATTCCAGCAACACTGCTTGTTACCTCAGCTTCCTCACAACACCTCAACTCCCATCACTTGGACCCGCTGAGATTTGTTTGTTACATATACCACTTACTATATCTTCTTTTATGTTAAGCAAGTTTTTCCCGTATTTAGGATATAAGGAGGGTTAGTAGACTAGACTGAACCCTTTAGTTGTAGTTTTCTTTTGCGCTATCTCTAGTCTCTCTCTTCTTGTGCAAGAGACCATGCAAGTGTCGCAAAGAAAAGATAGCTAATGTGTATAATGTTTTTTCTCGCCATTTATGAATTGCGTTTCGTTTTTCGAAATTAGCATTGCTGGCGAAGGGATGATCTGAAGTTTGTAAACTGGAAACCGCAAGATCGATCATCAAACAACGATGACTGTGAATCAACATGGAATGTATTTTAGGGTTTGGAAAAATTTGATTATTGGTTACTCTGCTTCTTGATATTTAGATCTTATTTTATTTTTAACTTCGTTAAATATGAATGTTTTTTTTATTCCAAGACTTGCTGCCCGTTGAGACTTTAAATAGGAATTGAGTCTTGCAGTTTAAATTACGAAATTTAGGAATGATTAAATAATTGAAACTATAATTTTAACATTTAAGTATCTGAAATTAGAATATAATAACAAATGGTTATTTTAATTACTTTAGCTTTATCTCTTAAATTTGTAATATCTTCAACTTTTCTTTCGGCAAAAATTATATCTAATTGCTTATACTATTTTCGTTATTATTAAAATTGGAATAATTATCTTAAAAATGATCTCATTTATAGACGAGTTTGATTAGAAGGCCATAGAAGCATTGTAATAGGAGCTTGAGGTGGTGATTATTACCTTCATATTGTTATTTTTATCGTATTATCGCTAATACTATTGTCACACTACAATGATTATCACTGTTATAAAAGTTTTTATAACTAATGTTTATATATATATATATATATATATATATATATATATATATATATATATATATTA